>JAEEGK010008006.1_pt1 | contig 25078 bp, 14 predicted proteins | sample 8958771 | NCBI WGS metagenome assembly JAEEGK01 (sample SAMN16246547, study PRJNA631951) | gut metagenome | biome: gut microbiome; feature: rumen; material: SC-attached | host: Bos | place: Iran: Karaj | collected 2018-10
TCTTTTGTCATTTACTAATTATTTGAAAATATAATTATTTTAAGTTTTAAATTAATTTACTACAATTTTCAAACTAAATGAAAATTTAATTACTTTCTAACATTATAGAATAAATTAAATGAAATTCAAAAAAAATTTAAATGAAATCTTTAGAATGAAATTTATTTATTAGAATTAAGTTATGTATAAACTTAATAAATAAGTAATAAAAGTTTTTCCCAAAATATTTAAAAATAATGTCAAATTTAAATTCAAATTCAAAATATGAAAATTCTTTAAGTATAATAATAATAGGAGACTCAACAGTTGGAAAAACAACATTAATGAAAAGATATATTAATGGAATATTTACAGAAAATATTTTACCTTCATTAGGAATTGAATTATTTAGAAAAATAATAGAAATAGAAGGAAAAAAATATTTAATTAAAATATGGGACACATGTGGTCAAGAAAGATTTAGAGCTTTAACTCATAATTATTATAGAAATGCAGACGGTATAATGTTATTATTTGATAGTAATAATTTAGATAGTTTTAAACATTTAAATTTATGGTTAAATTCTCTTCAGGAACAATCAGTTGAAAATTTTCCTTTAATTATTATTGGAACTAAATCCGATTTACCTATTAAAGTCACAGATAATGATATTAATAATTTTTGCAATAAATTCAATGTTAAATGGTTTCGAACTTCTGCTAAAACTGGAGAAAATATTGATTTTTGTTTTAACTTTTTAGCAAAAGAAATTGTTAATATTAAAGATAATAATGGGAAAAAAATTAAAATTAATAAACAAGATGATTTAAGTGAACATTCTTGTTGTTAATTTATTTTTAAAAAATTATTTTTAATTTAATTATTTTTGAGAAATAAAAGAGCTTTTTATTTCATTTTTTTTTCTTTTAAAATACAATTTTCAATAAAACCCTTTATTCTAATTTTGATAATGCAATTTATCATAAATTTTTTTAACTGTTATTCTTCTTTTTTTTCTTCTTAAAAAATTTGAAATTAATAATTCATCATTTTAAATATTCAATATAGATAATTAAATACTATGAACGTCTCATACGATTAATATTTGATAAAAATCATATGTTTTTATTATATTCAATAAAAATTATTATTAAATAAAACTATTACAATTTAAAAAAATAAAAATATGAACGAAAATAAAATAGAAAATAATATAACTCAAATGAATAATAACAAAAAATTTTACTCAAATGCATTATTTATTCCTCTTCATACAAATGATGCGATAAATTCTTTAGATATATTTGATGATTTAATCATATTTGGGACATTAATGGGAAATTTAATTTTAGGAAGAGTGAATATAAATAAAACAAATCAAGAAAAAAATAAAAGTTTAAACAATACAGATAATACAGTGAATCAAAATATTAATATTCATGAAGAATCAAAGGAAATTCCATTTCCACAATCAACAACTTTAATTTCTTTAGCTCCTGAAAATATATCTTGTGTTTGTTTTGAAAATTTTGATGTAATTAATGTTTCAATTGGAGACTTTGAATTAGTAAAATTCGAAGGAATAAAACAATTAAATTTAAATGATCAAAATTCAAGTTATAATTTTGTTAAGATAAAAAATTATCCAAATGAAAATGAACATATTCAATTTTGTGAAAGTAGTTTTTGTTTTATGACAAATACACGTTATTTACTTTTAAGAACAGAATTTGCAGAAAATGAACCAATTGAAAATAAAGATATTAAATATTTTAATAAAGATTTAAAAAATTTTAATATTATTGATGGAAAAATTGAAATGACTAATTATAATGTTCCTTTTGATTTCGATGGAGATAGATATTTATTTTTAGATTATAAATCTAAAGATAAAAGAAGAATTTGTATTTATTTCACATTAACAAAACGTCCTTCAATAGAACATTTCATTGAAAAAGATTTTGGACATATTTCTCATATGAAATTAATTCCTGACAATAAAATTTTTTTATGTAGAAATTTTAATCAATGTGAAATAAGAGAATTTACTAAAAATTCATTTAATGTCATTGAAGAATTTACTCATATTGGAAGTGAAGTTATTGCAAGTGATATTTATATTAATGGTATGAAAATTTATTATGAAGAAAGTTCTTATGAAAATTTTAATAATGAAATAAAAGAAAATAAAGAAGTTGAAATTAATGAAAGTAATTCAAATAAAAATGAAAGTAATGGAGTTATGTATCTTAAATTAAATAATAATATTAATAATAATAATGATAAATATAGTATGACTAGTAAAAATTATTTATATGGTGATAGTACTATTAGAAGATTAAATAATCCTAAAAAAAATGAAAATAAAAATGAAGAAGATATTATTTTCATTGGTACTTTAGATTATGATGGAAATTTTAATGTTTATCACAATAAAAAAGAAAGTACGTTATTTAATTTATATAAAATCGATAATATTGATTCTGAATATAAGGAGAAAACTTTTTTTTCTACTGGATTTCCTTATTATATTTCATTTAATAATTTATATTATGCAATTACTACTGATCATGGAGTTTTTGTTATTAAAAGAATAGAAAAATAAAAATATTATAAAATATTTATATTATTGTTATAATATTAAAAAGATATTTACATATATTTTTTGTATTTGTCAATTTTATTATTTAAGTGAATTATAATAGGATCATTTTCATTATAATTTGCATTTTTTATTAACATTTCTTTTTCGTTTATTAAATTTTCTAATGATTTATTTGTTTTTATTCTATTATTTTTTTTTAAATTTTTTATATAAAATTCACTTTGGGAAAAACTTTTAAGATTCTTCTTTTGAGGTTTTTCTTTTTCATTTTCATTTGTTTTTAATTCTTTTTGATTTGAATTTATTGTATATGAGATAAGGGAATTTAATTGTTTGTTATATGATTCTAATTCATAAATTTTTTGTAAATATTTTTCTTCTTTTTGTTTAAAATTATATAAATCATTTGAAATAAGTAATTTTTCTAATTCATTTATTTTTTCTTTTTGTTCAGAAATTACTTTTTTTAAAAGAAAATTTTCCTTTTTAAGTTCTTCATAATTTATAAATTCATTATGATTTAAAAAAGAATTATTATCATATTTTTCATAATCATTAATATCATAATCTTTTTTCTCAAAAATATTATAATCATAATTATTATCATAAATATTATCATATTTATTATTTAAGAAAATATTATTGGCTTTTTTGTTTGGGAGATAATTATTCTTATTATAATTTTTATCATTATCTTCTTCTTTTAATTTTTTAATTTCTTTTTCTAAATCCTTAATTATTTTTAAATATTTTTCTTCATTAAACCTTTTTCTTTCAGGAGTTGTTCTTTCAATTTCTCCTTTTCTTTCAACTCTTTTTTGTAATAATGTTACATGTGAATTTTTCTTTTTTATGTTTTGTCTTTGGACAAAACTTCTTCCAAAAAAATTTCCTAAATTATCATTTGTGTTTTCTATACACAAAGATTTATTTTCATTTCTTTTTTTTTTATTGTTATTATATATATTATTATCAATGGCTGAAAAATTTCTTTTCATTTTTTTCAATTAAAAAACAAATTTAAAATAAAAAAGAAATATAAATTAAACAATTATTAAATTAGAAATTCATGATTTGAAGCAATAAATAATATAATTTTTACAAATTATAAATGAAAATAAATTAAGTAAAATATAATATATTCCTAAATTATAAACAAAATTTGTTGAAAAAAGTTTTTTCTTGGCAATTTGATTTTTTTATAATTCAAATAAATATTTCGTAAATATATATATTTAAAAAGCAAAAAATTGAATTAATTCAAATAGGAGCTAAATTAGTTCAAAAAGAAGAAATAAATAAATTAAATATCAAATATAAAAGAAATTAAAAAAATAATTTAGAAAAATATTATTATATAATCATAAATTTAAAAAAAAACAATTGAAATAGAAAACATTCAATAGTAAAATTACTAAGTGAAAAGCTTCAAAAATTTTTCTTTAAAATTATATTATAATAAATTTAGTAATTGATAAATTGAAAATTTAAACTAAAAAATGAAATAAAAAATAATGATTTAATAATTGCAAGTATTAACAATAAAAGAAAGCAAAGAACTAACACTAAAACAAAAAATATATAAAAAATATGAATTCAAGAAATGTTGAACTATCACAAAAAATCTTGTTCATTCTTTTCTAAAAGGAAATAAAGAAATTCAAAATGTAAGAATAATCCTTTAATTTACAATTAAATGGTAAAATGATATTTTTAAATTTTAAAAAAGAAGATAATAATATTCAAGGAATTAATTGATCGACAAAATTTGTATTAAATGGTTGAAAGGTAAAAAAATATTATGAAAGTTCTATAATAAAAAGAATATGAAAAAAAATATTTAAAAGTATAATAAGAAAATAATTAAGTCAATGAAAGTTGCTAATTGAGAAGAAAAATTCTCTTTTTCAATATTAATTTTAATTTTAAAATAAAAATTTAACATTAACAAGATTTTAAATAATGATAATATATTAGAAACAAAAAATAATTGAAGAAATACAAATAAGGAAAATAATAATACTCAAAATATGTTGTTAATATAGAATAAATTAATAAATTTAATTCTTACTTTTAACTTTTATCATTAAAATATTTTTAATTTTTTCTTCTTTTTGATTTTATTTCTCATACATTTTTTATTCATTTTTTATCAATTAAAATATAATTATTTTTCTAAATTTAAATAAAAATTTTTTTTTAAATTATATTATTTTATTTTTGATATTAACAGAATAATAAGATTATTTCATAAATTTATTTAATAACATTTTAAATCAAAACAAATAAAAATTAATAATATAAATCATAAAAGCGAAAAAATAAATCAAATTAAAATATAAAAAAAATATATATAAACTCATTATTCTCATTTATTATTTTTATTTAAATTTCCACAAATTTCTTCCATCTTTTTTTTTCCTTTTTGAATTAAATCAACTAAAGAAAAATGAATATTTTCAGGTCCTTCTAATTCATCTTCTTTTTTTTCAATTTTTGTATTTAAAGTATTAGGTTTTGTAACTTCACTTAATGAAGTATAATTTACTTTTGAATTTGTATTTCTTGAAGTATACATTTTATTATTATTATCATTTGAATTAAATAAAATATTATATTTTTTTTCTAAAGCAGTTATTTCTGATAAATTTGAATCATTTTTTTTCAAAGAATTATTCTTATTTATTTGAAGTATTTTTTTATTTGAATTTAAATTTCTACTTGTATTTGAAAAATAAGATGGTGATGTTGGAGTTTTTTTTTTATTTATTTTTATTTGGTTATTATCTGACTTAAATATTTTTTTTACAATAATATTATCTTTTTTTTGAGTTTTTGTTTTATTTGCATATGTACAATTTAAAATTTTTGATGAGTAATTAGATGTATTTTCAATATCTTTCATACTTAAATTTCTATTTCTTGTTGTTTTTAATCTATTTACATTATCAGTACCACAATTGTTATTTTTATTTTCAATTTTTTTTTTAGATAATGGGTTATAATGCTGATTTATTATATTATTTCCAGGGTCATTTTTTTTATTATAAGTTGAATTATTAGAATTTATTTCAACCACTATTTTTTTATTTTTATAATAATTTTTTCTTAAAGGAACATTTTGTTTTCTTTTTAACATTTCTTTACTTTTTTGTTGAAAATAATGTTCCATAATTTTACTAAAAGCTGAAAAATTATTATTATTTAATTTATTATCACTTTCAAAATTTGATAAATTAAAAGAAGTTTGGCTATTCCCTAATTTTGATTGATATTTTGAAGTTAAAGAATTATTTTTTCTTAATTTATTTTCTATATTTCTTGATTTTGATTTATATAAGGACATTTTATTCATATATTTATCATAAATAGAATAATTATTTGATGTTGTACTTGAAGATTTTATTAAACGATTTCGACTTCTGTGTTTTGGTTCATCAATTACATTATTTTGTTTTATATTTGATGATGTAAAGTTCATTATTTTTTTTTTATTTATATTTTTATAAAATATTATTAAAATTATTTTTATTAATTTAAAAATTTTATAAATTAAGAAAAATTTATTTTCAAAAATATATTGTTTTTTATTTATTTTTATTTAAAAATCCCAATCTTCATCTTTTCTAACAGAACTTTTCCCAAAGAAATTATTTGTACTGTTTCCATATTCATCAAAATTAAAATTGTTTTGATTAAAATTATTATCACCAAAAGGATTTTGTATTTGATTTTGATTATTTTCTGCTTTAATAACAGATTTTAAAGTAGGTATTTCATTTTTAATTGGAGAAAGAACATCCATTGAAGGATCATTTGGAGGTTTCATTTCACCATGATGACCTTTATTATCATCAAATTCAAAATTAAAAGTTTCTTTATTTATATTTGCATCTCCTCCTACTTCATATGGATTTTCTACTTCTATATTATTATTATCATTTCCACCAAAATTAAAATTCATTCCCATGTTGTTGTTATTATCTGAAAATTGGAAATCAACATTTTGATTAAATTGATTATTGTTATTTATTTTATTAAAATCCATACTATTATTATTATTATTAAATTTCATTTCGTTATTATTCATATTATTAAAAGCAAAATTATTATTATTATTAAAATCCATATTATTATTCTTATTCATATTGTTGAAATCCATATTATTATTATTGTTCATTAAGTTGTTATTGTTATTTGATTCAATTTTATTGTTATATTGCTCATTATTATTTGATTCAAATTTATTATTGTTTAAATCTATATTATATGGATTAACTATTTTATCATCTTGTGTATCTTTATTTTCAAAATTATCATTACTATAAGGAGCATTATTATTATTCATATTTTCATAATTCATATTATTATTATATTGGTTTACATTCATATTAATATTATTTTGTTCCTTATAATTATTTTCATCTCCTTTTTCCATTTCTCCTTCAATTCCTTTTTCGTTGAAGTTGTTTTCATTATTTAATTTAGTATTATTTATTTTAATGTCACCTAAATTTTCATTAAGCTTTTTTTGTTGTAATTCTTTTTGTCTCATAATCTCTTCATTTTTTTTTAATTTCTCTTCATTTTCTAATCTTAATTTTTGTAATTTCTCTTTTTCTTTCATATAATCAATTTGAATTATATTTTTTTCTTTTTCAACTTCTAAATATTCTCCTTTTGCTTTAGTTAATTCTTCTTGAATCTTTGCTAATTCTTCATGTTTATTATTAAGTAATATAACAGCTTTCATTAAATTATTTCTTTCATTGTTTATTTTATTTTTAACTTCATATATTTGATGTCTCATATTTTGATTTTTTTCAGTGGTTTCATCTAAATTTTTTAAAATTTTTTCAATTTCTAATATAAAACCATTAATAATTAACATATCTTCTTCACTTTTTTTTGTATTTGCTAAATCATTTTGTGTTATTTCAATTTGATTCGTTTTTATATTTTTATTCATCATATTACCCATATTATTTCCCATATTATTATTCATCATATTATTATTGTTCATTAAATTCATATTATTTAAATTTGTTGCTTGAGTACTAGTTGTGGAAGAAATAGTCATTTGAGAATTTTGATTTGGTATATTTTGATATCTTAAATTATTATTCATTTGATTATTTAAAATAGGGTTATTATTAGTATTACTTTGGTTATTAATCTGATTATTATTACCTAAATTTAAATTAATTCCTAAATCTAATTCATTATTACTTTTTGGTTTAATATCTTCTCCTCTTAAATATTTACTTAAACACTCAGGTAACTTTAAAGGTAATTCATTGTTTGAACTTTTAAAAACTAAATGAGTACAAACTTGAAATTCTTTTAAATTTAAATAATTATTATCATTAAAAGGTTGACATAAATTAATAATTTTTTTAATATTATCTTCACTTATATTAGTACTTTTCCACATTTGAAAACATTTCATTAAACTTATTTTATTAGAACCTTCCTTATTAATATTAAAAAATCTAAAATATTTACTTTTATCATTATCATTTAATTCAAATAAAGATTCATCTTCAATATTATTTTTTTTCTTTAAATCAAATTTAGGAAGTGGAGGTAAAGGATTATTATTTCTAATTGATTCACTATTAACAGGAAAATTATTTTGGGCTAGAGCAACTAATCTTAAAGCAATATAAAATTCATCTCTTTCTAAAAAATTAAAATCAGTTTGAGCAGAAATAATCCAAATTTGTCTTAATATTTCTTTTGGTAAATTAGATTTTTTTAAAAAATCTGCTGCATCTTTTGCAGGTAATTTACCTTTATTTTCTTTATCTGCCATTTGAAATAATGAAGAAAAAGTTCCTCTTTCTTCATTAGTCATTTTTAAAAATAATCTTTGTTTTTGATTGACTGGTTTATTTTGATTATTTTGTATATTTTGATTATTTAAATTTTGATTATTTTGAATTGACATTTTTGATATTTGAGATGACATACTTTGAATCATACTTGGCATTTGACTTTGATTCATTTGTGATTGAAAAATATTGGATGGTCTTGTGTTCATGTTGTTTTGATTATTTTGTGGGTTATTTATATTTTGCATATTTTGAGGTAACATATTTGTATTCATTTGTTGACTATTTAATGAATTTACATTTTGAGGCATCATATTCATATTCATGTTATTTTGTTGATTATTTAAAGTATTCATCATCATATTTTGATTAATATTATTTTGTTTATTAACATTAAAATTCATATTATTTTGATTCATATTATTATTCATATTATTCACATTCATATTATTTTGATTCATATTTCTGTTCATCATATTTTGGTTCATATTTTGATTCATATAATTCATTCCCATTCCAAAATTTACTCCTGACATTTTTTAATATAAATATTGAAAAAAAGAAATTAGTAAATATTTATATTTTTAAGAATTTTTTTAATTCATTCAATAAATAACAAATAAATTTGTATAATTGTTTATTGAAAAAATATTTTTGGCTGGAAAATTAATATGTTAAAAAAGAGGATTAAGAGAGAGTTAACTATTGAAAAGATTTCATGAATAATATAATAATAAGTTTATTGATGAATGTATGGATTGAATTTGGAATTAAGGAGGAATTTGATCATATAAGTTTTTATATTTATTATAGTCTATAGGCTTTTTCTATTATTTTTTAGATAGTATATTATATTGTATATTATAGATTTAGAAGAAAGAAAATTATTTTTTTTTCAGGTGTTAATTTTATAGTTTATATTTTTACAATAGGAAAGTGATATAATTATTTATAATTTTCAAACTATTGAGAATACAATTATTCGTAAAGAAAGTAATTTATAGAGTATTTATAAATAATAGAGTATATTTTATAATCAATAGATATATAGTTGATATTTAATTATTTGAAAAAAGTAGGGAGTAATAATTAATTTTAAAATGATATTTGATAATTGATTAATAAAAAAAATCTCTAAAATAAAACCAAACAAGGATTGTAAAAAATAAAATAAATACAGAAAATAAATATAAAATATTATGGAATAGTTAGATAAAACAACAATAATTAGTAGGTTTAAAATTTTTGATATTTTTTAGATATAATAATTATATAAATTAAGAAAGAAAAAAAATTAATAAATCATAGATGTTAATATAATTATTCATATAAAATTTATTAATTTGAGTTATGAAATCTTAATATAATTCAATACTTCACATTTTCATAAAAAATAAAATAAAAATTTTATCTTAAAAATAAAAAAAAAAAGTTTTTGAAAAGAATTGACACATTGAATATCCATTATATTTAAAAATAACAAATATAGAAAATATTCTAATCTACAAACAATTTAAAATTTATAAAAATAAAATTAAAATAATCAACTCAATAAAAAATCCCTTTAAATAACTTCCTTTACTACCACTATCATTATTAATAGTACCAACATTTAAACTATAATCACCTTTTTCAATATTACTTCCACTAGAATCAGCATTAGTTAATGAAGTAACATAAGAATCTCCTGTGAGAGTTAATTTAGAAGAAGAATCAATTGTAATAGATACAGTTCCACTAGATTTAGCAGCATTAATTTTTCCAGTAAAACTTGAAGAACTACTTAAAGTTAAACTCAAACTTGAATAATCATCAACAACAATATCACCTTTAATAGTTTGTCCAGTCACTGTCATTGTTATTACTCCTCCATTGCTTCCTGAAGTACCCCATTCATCTGTTCCTTCTATATCTATGAATATTCCTGATCCATATTTAAATGTCACATTCGATAAAGTTATTGTTGCTTCTGTATTTGTAACAAAGAACATTGGAGCTGAGGAATATACTGATGAAGAGGAGATGATCTCCATTGTAGAATCAGATGCTGTGAAAGCTCCCTTACCAGTATCAGCATCACCACTTTCTGATTGATATATCATTATACCTGCTTTATCTACATTATTTCTATTTCCTACTCCTGTGCATTGTAATGTTGAGGATTTTACTGTTGCAGAATTTTTACCTTCAACAACTACCATTTGGGCTCCTTGTGCATTTCCTGTAGATTCTTCTATTGTTATATCTCCTGTTGAATATATCACTGGTGAACCTGCACCTGATGTCGATAATGTACATTTAGTACAAGAAACTGTACCTTCTCCTCTATCAGTCGCAAGTGAAGCACATGATCCACCTGTGGTAAAAATTATGACATTTGTTCCTGTAATTTTACCACCATAAGTAGCATGGAAACCTCTGGCACTTGATGATCCAGTCGAAGTAACATTTGAATCAGAAATCTCTATTTCACCATCATTTGTCACAAAAACTGCATTTCCTCCTTTTGCACTTGTTGAGACTTTAGAATTAGTTATTGTTGCTTTGGCACCATTGACTAAAATTGCAGCATTAAGACCATAAAATTCACATGGTTCGACACTAGAACCAGAATAATCACCTGATTTTGTTATATCCATAGAATTAACTGTGGCAACTACAGTTGAAGTATCTCCAACATATAAGGCACTTTGATTTGAAGTTGATGAAGAAAGAGTTGATGATTGAATTGTTTCCGACGCACTTACTTTCTTTGTTGCTGAATAGGAAGTATAATCTTGAGTGTTCGTACTACTTGATCCTCCACCTGATGGAGGAGATCCTCCTGGTTGGAGAAAACGTAGGAATGAATTTGACGTTGATGATTGGAAACTTATTTGAAATATGAAAAGTATAAGACATAAGATTTTTTTCATTTTATTTTTTTTTTTTTTGATCTTATTTATATGTCTTTAATTGAAAATTATGACTTAATTTGGAAGTATATTTTTTTTTTTTTTGATGTTATTTGTTTTTTATATTTATTGTTTTTTTTTAAGATTATGATATCTTTTTATATTTTTGAAGTTTATATTTGTTTCTTATTTTGATGGATTTTGGAATTCAAAAATATTTTTTTCAATTATTATTAAAGTTTTTTGTTTTTTTGGTTTTTTAATTTTTGGTGTTCATAAAAATGTTTTAAAATATAAATTCTATTTATACATTATTTTTCAATAAATTTAATTTTTTTTAAATAAAAAACAATTGATTTATTTCATTGAAAATTCTTGTCACTGCTCTTTAACAAAATTTAGCAAAAGATAAAGTTTTAATACTAAAAAAAATGAAAAAAATTGAAAGATAATAAAAAAAAAGTATCTATTTCACTTTTTTTGATAAATAATGTTTAAAATCAAAAATTTGTTTAAAATTGTAAAACTTTTTTTAAAAATATTTTATATAAATATTTTAAAAACAAAAATATTAATCTTGAATTTATATAATAGAATTAAAAAGAATTTTCATTTTTTCTTCTATTTCAATTAATGTTTTTTTTCTTTATTTTTCTGAAAGTTTAATTTAATTTTTTTCTATTTATTCAATTTAAATTTATAATCAATCATTTTATTATAAATAATAATAATATATAATAGAAATTAATATAATTCAGGATTATATATCTTTCAAAGATTTTTTAATTTATATTTGTTTTTTTAAAAAGTTATTTATGATTAAATGGTATAAAACAAAAAAAATTTTTTATTTTTATCAAAAATTAGATTTAAAAAAAACCTTTTGAAACAATAAAAATTAATTATAAATCATTCCAATTAATAATTTTTAAATAATTAATTTTATTTTTTATATTAATTTAAAATGTATATTCTTATTTTTTTTGATATTTAAAAATTGTAAATATGGGAGACAACTACATGAGTAATATGTCAACAGATTTAGATTTAAAAGATGAAGCAATTTATACAAAAATAGCAACTTTAGAACAAGAAAATGAAGCATTGAAATTAACAATGAAAGAAAAAGAAAAAAATTTAAATGATCTTCAAAGAAAATATGATGATTTAAGTATAGAATATAACCAAATAAATGAATCATATAAAAGTCAAGAAGAATTATTAAATTTTTATAAAGAACATAATTCATCATCAAATATATCAGAAGAATTAGAAAAAAAAGTTAAAGAATTAGAAATAGAAAATTTAAATAATTTAGAAAAAATAGAAAAATATGAAAAAGAATTATTAAATAATAAAGAAGAAATTGAAGGTTTAAAAAAACAAAAAGAAGAAGATGATGAAATGAATGAAAAAATAATAAATATGTTAACAGAAAAAGAAATGGAAAATAAAGATTTGAAAGCAAAAATCGAAGAATTAAACAAAGGGGAAAATATAAATTTAGAAGGAGGATTAAATGCAGAAGATGCAAATAATTTAAGAGAATTATATAGAAATTTAGATAGTGAATTTGAACAATATAAAATAGATTCAGAAAATCAATTAAATAAATTTAATAATGAAATTATTGAATATCAAAAAAATGATCATGAATTAAGAGAAAAAATAATTGATTTAGAAAATGATTATAATAAGGTTATTGAAGAATATAAAATTTTAGAATTAGAAAAAAATCAAATGGAAGAAGAAAAAAAAAATAGAGAAAATGAAAATCAAAGTAATAAAAGAGAATTTTTAGCTGAAATTGAAAATTTACAAAATCAATTAAAAGAAGTTAGTGATTCTAAAGATAAACTTGTTGAACATTCTGATTTAGAAAAAAAAAATCAATTAATTGAAAGAAAAGAATTAGAAAATCAATTAAATGAATTACATTCTCAAAAAATTGAAGTTGAAAAAAATTTAAATAATTTAAGAATTTCTTCTGAGAGAGAATTAAATACTTTAAGAGAAAAGAATAAAAATGATTTAAAATCAAAAGAAAAAGAAATAGAAAAGTTAAATGAAAATAATAAAAGATTTGAAGAGAAAATTAAAAACTTTGAAAAAGATTTAGAAAAAAAAAATAATGAAATTAAAACAATAAAAGATGAATTAAATGAAAAAAATAAATTAAATGAAGAGAATAAAAGTAAATTTGAAAAAGAAAAAAATGATTTAGAAATAAAATTTAATGTTGAGAAATCATCATTAAATAATAAATTAAAAGATTTAATGAAAAATTTAGAAGAATTTAAAAAAGAAAATTTAAATTTAAAAAGTAAAATGGAAAACCAAAACAAAGTAACTTTAACTGATGTATTAGAAGATCCAAAAGATAAAATAATAGAAACAAAAGATAAAGAATTAGAAGAAAAAAATAAAATGATTCATGATTTAAATCAAGAAAAAAAATATTATGAAAAAAATATTTCTGAATTAAAAATTCAAGTTGAAAAAGCAAAAAAAGTTGAAGCTCTTGAAGCAGAAATTAAATTTTTAAATAATAATAATGAAACTTTAAAAAAACAAATTGAAGCAATTAAATTACAAAAAGAAAAAAATGAAAAAGATTTAAATGAAGAAATTAAAAAAATAAATGATGAATATTCTACTGTTAAATGTCAAATTGCAATGATATCTTATGAAAAAGAGAGTGAAATTATTAAACACAGAAGATATATTAAAAAATTACAAACGAAATTACAATCAATGGGAATTGTTTTCAAAACCAAAAAATAAAATTTCAAAATAATATAAATAATTAATTTATTTTTTTGAAAACCAATTATAAATAATTAAAATAAAATTCATAAAAAAAGTTTTATCCAATTTATAATATATTAACAATAAAAAAATAAATGAAAAGAAGTCCAAAAAGAAAATCAGTAATAGAAATAAAATCAATTCCATTAGATTTAATATATAAATCACCAAAAAAAGACAGTAAATTTAAAGAATCATATAATAATAATAATTCAAAAGAAGAAAGAAAAAATATAAATGTTATCACTGAAATAAATGAAAGTCCTTTATCAACAATAAATTCATCTCATAGATCTCCTATAAAAACAAAAAGAAATTCTATTTTAATGGGATTAATTAATGATCCAAGATTTGGAATAAGTAAACAATTAAAAGAAATTGAAAAGGAAGCTCAAAGAAAACTTTTAATTAAAAACCGAAATAGAGAAATAGATGTATTAATTAAAGAAAGACAAAAATTAAAAAAAATATTAGTTTTATCAAGAGAACCTTATTCATTAAGAATATTATCAAATAAAATTATGCATATTAATATAAGAATCAATAAATTAATTAAATTAAATGATTGGTTACTTATTCATCCTGATGAAGTTGATAGACAAATGAAAATGAAAGAAAAAAAAGTAATAAAAAGAAATAAAAGTTTAAATTTAGATGATATTAATTTTTCATCAATGAAAGGTGATTTAAAAAAAATTAACGGATATTTAAAAATAAATAAAATAAATAAAGATGCAGAATATATTGATTTAGAAACAGATTTAGAAAATATAATTGATAAACCATCTTTTATGTTTCAAAGAATAAAAGAAAATAAATTATTTACTCCAAGTACTGAATATTGTGGTTTTAAAAGAAAATTTGGAGCTACTACAATTTATTCTAAATCTTTTAAACCAGGAGGTTTTACAAAAACAAGAAATGAAAATGAACTTTATGTTAAGAAATACGCTAAAACCTTTGAAGATTTATATTATGAAATTGAAGAAAAAAATAAAAATAAATCACTTCATAAATGTAATAATAATAATAAATATAAAACAATTGATTATGAGGATTTAAATAATTTAAATAATAATTATAATGATTCTTCTAGAGAAAAATCTAGTTCTACAAGACCAAATACAAGTTTATTTAATAAAAAAAAGAAAATAATGAATTTTAAATCTCCTGAAAAAAGCCAAAAATCATTTATTACAAATTTTAATAATTTTAAGAAAAATACTACCAAAAAAGTAAATTACTATCATAAACATTGTTTAACCGAAAGAAATGGAAATTTAAATTTTAATAAACAAGTATATAAAGTTTTAAATGATACAAGTGTAATAAAAGATTCAATTAAAAATACAATTAAAGAAGAAACTAAAGCCAAAAAAGACAGTGAAAGAGTTTTATTAACTTTAGCAAATCGATTACATAAAAAAAATCAAACTTTAGAACCAAGAAAAAAGAATTATGAGGGAGAAACTTTAGAAGAGCAATTAATAAATAAATTAGCAAAAATTCCATATCCAGCAAAAACTGAATACAGAAAAGTTTATAAAATAATTTTAAATGAAGATAGAATTTTGAAAAAAAGAGATATAAATTATAATGATAAATATGAAAATCAAATGAAGAAAATTAGAGAAGAAAAAAAATTAAAAGAAGCAGCTTATAAAACAATGTATACATTAAAAGAAAATATTTTAACTGGAAAAGAAGATAAAGAAGTTTTTAAAGAAGAAATGATTTTTGATAATTATGGTAACATCGATGGATTAGAATGGTTAATTAGGAAACATAGTGTTTTAGATAATAGAAATAAATTTATTGGAGCTTATAATCCAAAAGAAAAATTTAATTTTAAAATTAATTATCCTATATAAAAATTGTTGAAATAATATTTATTAATTCTAAAGATGAGTTTTAAACAATTATTTCTTTTTTATAGATATTATTAGGATATGTAATTATTTATTTTATATTCATAGTATATAAAATAATTTATATTAATATAAATTACATTTTTAATGGATGGAAAAATTCAGAAAATAAACCAACCAAAGAAATCTTCTTTATTAAATCAAAGAAAAATAAATTCAGCTCAACAAAGGGCAAATAGATTAAATGTAAATAAAAAAAAAAATGAATTAAGTGAAGAGCAATTATTAAAAGAAATGGAATCTCCAAATAATAATTATGTAAAAGATGATTTAAATAATTTATTTCATATAAGGAATGAAATAATTAATTTAAGAGAATATTTTGAAGGAATTCGTCCAAAACAATTGGAAGAAATTTCAAAAGTAAATGAATTAGAAGAAGAAATGAAAAAAGAATATAATTCAACATATGAATTTACTCCTTATTTTAATGGATTAAAAGAATTAGTTGATGAATATTATAAAAAAAATAACATTATAATAAAAGAAATAAATGAAAAATATATCACCTATGAAAAAATTTATAATTCTTTAGGACATGAAACATATAATAAAATTTTAAGATTATTTGAAAAATATTGTTTTTATGGTAGAACATTTACAAATTATAAAATGGAATATTCGCAATTTGTAGCAATGCATATTGATAATAATCTATATGAATTAACTTTACCAAAAGGAGATATTGAAGTAATCTATAATAAAATAAAAAAAAATATAGGAGAAAACAAAGATGTTTCTTTTGAAGATTTTATATATATTTTACAAGAAATATCTAAACATTTATATGGATGGGAAGAAGATCCTATTATACGGTTAAAATATTTAATAAATAATAATTATGTAAATTTACCTGCTTTAATGGTTTCTCTTAATGATAAAAAATTACAAAGATGGTTTTATATTTTAACAACAAAAGAAATTGAAAATGTTATTAAAAAATATATTGGAAGAATTTATGCTTTATTTTTAAGATATTGTGATACTAGGAAAAAATTATCAATGCAAAATTTGATTAAAATTGCACAAGACAAAAAAATTGTTCCTGTTTTTTTAAGTTCAAAAGAAATAATATATATAATGAATTATATTAAATATCAAAGAAAACAATTATTTCCAAAAGATGAATGTGATTTTTTATTATTTATTGAAACAATAAGTATTGCTTCTTTAAAGTCTTTTGATAAATACTTAGAAGAAGGAGGAGAAACAAATTTTGGAGGTAATGAAAGTGGGGATGAGGAAAATCTACAATTAAGAAAAATTATTATTACTGCATCTATGATTAATAAAGAAGAAAAAGATAAAAAATATATTGATAATGATGAAAGATTGGAAATATTTATTAATTCAATATTACAAAAATAAATTATACTTTTTTATTTAATTGAAAATATATATGTTTTTATCAAAGATAATTTAATAATTAACATAATAAATATATTTATAATAATAATATTATATTTATTAAAATAAAATGTATCTTTAAATTTCTTTAAAATAGAAAAAATAATTTATATATTGTTTTTATAATATGAAAAGTTTTTTATAGATAAATTTTTCAATTTATGATGGTGCTATTTTGGTTTATATTTAATAAAAAAATGAAGAAGAATTTGTCTTTTTTAAATTATGAATAGCTAACTCATCATATTACATTCTTTTCTCTATAAATAGATTATTATCAAAAATATTATAGTTATTATAAGGTTCAACTTAATCTTTTATCCAATTAATAAGAGAATAAATAAGAGAAAGATATTAAAAGAAATAAAAGAAAATATTCAAATTTATGATGAAATAATATTCATGTCAATAATTTATTTTTAATTTTAGTTAAAATAGACAATAAAATTAAAAAATTTAAAAGGTAAATAAGAATCAGAGAAAAGAAAATAATGAAATGAATTCAAAAATATTATTTTAATTATACATAATACATAAGTATAAAAAATGAAAAAAATTTTAGAACAATTACCAAAAAGTAATTTTTTTCAAGGTGATTCTGAAAGTAAAAATAAAGTTTTATCCTAATTAATTAAAACTTTAATTAAAAATTAATTAAAACTTTAATTAATGTTCACAAAGAATCTTAGAAGAATTAGCTATTATTCCAACAGCAAAAGCAGTAACATCATTAAAAGGAAATTTATAATCTAATATAAAAAATCCTTGTTCAGTTTCTGCAAATTGCAATAATATATTATTTTGATCTTCCTCTGAATTTGATTTAAAAACAATTTGAAAATTCTTAGAAGAAGTTTTAATTTTTCTATCAATAAATTTAAGAACATAACATTTATATATTTGATTATAAACTGGTTGTTTGTTTTCCATTACATAAACAACATCATTATTATAACTTTTTGTTTGGTTATTATACCATTGTCTTGGACTATAATTTGTATCTTTTGTTAAAATTATTTTCATTTTAATTGGACCATTTAATCCTTTAATATTTATATCATAAATTATATTTAATAATTCTTTATTATTATTATCATACACTTTAAAATTTGATGATAAAAAATTCCATTTTATAAAAGAAATTGGATTATTTTTTTCATTATATATTGTATAATGTTTATTTTCTTTTTTTGCATATAAAATTAAATAATTTTTACCACCGTTATCATCAAATAAATATAAATTTAATTGCTTTGATTCTATTTTTTTAGTTATTTTATATCTTGACCATTCTCTTATTTTAGGTTTTTTTAAATTAATATTATCTTCAAGAAAAGGTATTGATGATTTTTGTAAATAATTCATATCAGAATTATATATTTTATTTTTTTCTATTTGACTATTTTCATTATTTTTGAATGAAATACCATTCTTTTCTCCTTCAGGATTTGTTGTTAAATGATTTTGAGTAGTATGAATATTTTTTTCTTTGTAATTATCTTTATTTGTATTTAATAGATTCATTGAAAAATATATTTAAAAAAAAATAATTGGTTTTTTTTTCAATAATATTCATTTTTTATATTTATTAATTAAATTATAATTAAGTTCCTTTAAATTAATAAAATATTTTCAGTAATGAAAGATGAAAAAATAGAAATGAGAAATAAAATGTTTAAATCTGAGATAAATCAAAATGATTTTAACTCATATTCAATAAATAAGCAATTAACATTAAGAAAAAGAAAAATTCAAGAAGACATAATGTCAAAAAGAATACCATATATAGAAGAAAATAATAATTCACTTGAAATAGATATTAATAAATTAAATGCACCAGAAGATTTAAAAAAAAATTATGAAACAATATTAAAAACATCATATGAAGTAAGACATTATCTTCGTCAATTATTTGGTTCTGATTTAAATGAGAAAAAATTAGCTTTATTTTTACTAAGAAATTTTATAATTTTACAAATCAAAGAACTTCCAAAAGAAAAAAGAAAATTATCAAGAAATGATATTGATTTATTAAAAGGTTTATGTGATTTATTATTTGATCAAGATATTCAAGTAAGATATGAAGTTTCTTGGTGTTTAATAAATATTTCTTTATTTCCTAAGGTTGAACCTAAATTATATACTGAAATAAATTTAAAAAAAATTTTAGATTTTATTTTGTATTGTGATGATCAATTAATTAATAATGCTATTTGTATGTTGAGGAATTTTTCAACCAATGATTTTAATAAACTATATTTTATTGAAAATGGAGGTTTGAAAAAAACTTTTGATATTTTGGATAATGATATGACTAATTTATATTTAATTAAACATATTACTACATTTTTTAAAAATCTAACAACTATTCTAGAAAAGAAACCTCATTTAATTGGTAATTTAATTTTAATAATTCCTTATTTGAAAAAATTCATAAAATTTTTTTTAACAAATCCTTTAAAAGAAGAAAATGAATATATTAATATATTAATTACTTTTGATAATTTATCTAAATTTCAATATATTGCTGTATGTAATATTGTAATGTCAGATAATTTCAGTAATACAATATTAGAATTTTTTAAAATATTAAAAAATATTAATGTAAGAAAATATACTTTTGATATTATAGTAAATATGTTATCATACAATGAATCAGCAACACAATTATTATTAAATGAAAATATATGTCAAATATTAAAGCAATTATTATATGAATTTAAATTTAATCATACAGATTTTTTATCAGAAGTTATTTTCAGTATATCTAATATTGCTTCTGGTTCATCTTCTATAATTGAATTATTAGAAAGTGAAGAATTACTTTTAGATATAATTGAAATTGCTAAATTTTATATTGAAAATTATAATAAAAATGAAAATGAACATAAAATTATAATTAGAGAATGTATTTATACTTTATGTAACTCTATTATTGGTTCAAAACCTAATATAAAAGGAAAATTAGTGACTTTTCAAAATGGGTATATTATTCGAATTTTAAGTTTTGGATTATATTGTTTTAATTTTAAATATGAAAATGAAAATTTCTTAAGTGGTATTATTTATTCTATTAATAATTGTATTATTTTTTCTGAAAATATTATGAGTGATGAAGAGAATTATATTAAAAGATATATGATTGAAAATCAAATTGATGATCATTTAAATAAATTGCTAAATGAAAATTCAATTTCTGAAATTGATAAAAAAAATATTGTTTCGATTTTAGATTCTTTCAAAGATGATGGTATTCAATAATTAAAAAAAAATTATATTTGAAAAATAAAATTAAGTTTTAATCATTATAATAAAAATATATGAACTAATATATTATTCATGTGATAATTAAATTTATAATATTTTTACCAATTAATATTTTATAAATAAATTATTAATAAAATTTTTATTCAATAAGCATCTATAATATTTGAAAATTATTTTCGCTTGTATAATTTAAATAATTTTATGATAATTTAAAACCAAAATTCATTTTTATTTTTTTTCTTTTAAATCTTTATATCCTAATTAATTAACTACTTGATTATCCTTAGGAGAACTAAAATTAATTATATAAGAAAATTACTATAAGAACCGATTGAAGTAAAACTTCAGTTATAACATCAAAAAAACAATTATTTCAAACTAATTATTTTCTGATATTATATTTCATCATATCTATTCTTAATTTTTATATAGTAATAGAATCATATTTTGCTCAAAATATACTTTATTTGCTTTTCATCAACAGATTAATTATTTTATTATTTAATTATTATTTACTCTTTCTAGTATTTTTAATCATCTAATATTAAATAAAAATATTTTATAATTTTAATTCAAAATAATTGTATTTAATGAACAAATATTTTTTCAATTAAATCAATGAACATAATTCAAAATCACTTTTTTTTCTTCATTTTTATTTTACTTCTCCCAAAATTAAAATTTCAGTTAATAATATCATCAAACAACATAGAATCAGAGCAAAAAAGAATATCAAAAATATATTCCAAAATATTTACTGATATAACAAGAACATTATTATATCAAAAGACATTTAAACTTCCAACCGATTTTCTCAATTTGACCCTAATAAACTTTGGTGTAGTAGACAATGAATATGTACCATATTTTATAAAAGAAATAAATGTATTAGCATATTTTCCAAATAAAATTAAAATGGTTTTAATAGGAGAATATAAAGAAGATATAAATGGAAATTTTACAATTTTTAATCCAGTAATAACAATAAATCCATATAATTGTAGAATTGTAAGTCAAATTGATGAAAAAAATCATTCTTTTTCAGCTTCTTTTTCAATGGTTGTAGAAAATGATGATTATTTTATTAAAGATGGTACTCCTAATTGTAGAGAAAAATTTATAAAAGATTTTATACGTGAAAATGAAGATATTATTAAAAATATCATTTCAATTTCTATTGATAATGGAATGAAAAATTATTATGAAAAAAAAAAACCTATTACTTTTTACACTCATTATAAAAAAAATATTTCTATTTATTTTAACAATTTGGTTAGTTTATGTGATAGTAGAAAAAATAATAGTGATACTATTCAATGCTATTATATGGGAAATTTAGGAAATAATGATTTAGTTTATGATAAAAAAGATGCAATTGATAATTATTCTGATTTTTTTGTTGATAATAAAAAGTATAAAATGTTCTTTAATATGATTTTAATTAATAATATTCTTAATGAAGTAATTATAGATGAATATCATGAAGATAACAATGAAATATTAAAAAATCTTTCAAATTATTTAGGAGTAGAAACAAATAAAGATAATAAATTATGTTATAAAATCAATGATAAAAAAATTTCTTTCAATAATAAAAATAATTTAAATATTAATATATCATATGATACTGAATTTCATTCAAATGATGTAATAATAGCAAATATATCTTTTTCAATTAACTTAGAAATTAACCTAGATATTGAATTAACAGGTTTTAATTTATGTTTAAACAAATTTGATTCTATGATAAAGAGAAATAGTATGGCTTTATTTGAAAATGAAATAGATGAAAAAGATGAGGAATTAAATCAAATTTTCTCAGAAATATATATTGAAAAATATTTTCAAGATAATAATTGTTTTTTTGAAGATTATGGAATAGATTTAATAGATTATTTTAAATATATAGATAATTACATAATTCTTAAAAATGGAATAATATTTGAAGGGGAATCAATGAATTAATAAAAAAATTTGAGTATCCATTCTAATATAACAATTAAAAAACAAAATATTCAAACACAAATTTTTTTATAAAAAATAATTAATTACAATGAATTTAAATATATTTTATATATTTAGAGGTTGTTCATCTCCTAATTATTCTTTTATTTTTTGATTTGTTAAAGGTATTTTGATAAATTATTTTGTTTGCATTTAAACCAATTCCATATTTATAATACTACTATTGATATATTTAACTTTAACTCCATCAACTCTTCTTGATGAAGTTCCTGCTTCTATATTTTTCAATTGATTTTTCTAAATTATTATCTTAATCATTAAATTTTATTTTTCTTTTTAGTTATATTTTTATTATTAATCTTAATTGTTTTTAGAAAACATTATTTGCAAATCCCCTCCTCCCAATATATTTCAATTTGATGTGTTTTTCTTGAAAATTGTTGTCAAATTTTAATGAAGGACCAATTTCTATATTTAGGTTATTTAAATTTATATCACAGGTATTAATATAATTATTTTTATTATTGTTATTATTTTATTTTTTTGTTTTTATTATCACTATTATCACTTTGATATTCTGGAGTTAGATAAACATATTATTTTTTAATAAGGATAATTGCATTTCATTTAAAGGACGAAATCTACAATATACTTTTACTTTTTTGGTTCTCTTCTTTGTTTCATCTATAATATAAGTTTTTTTAGGAGAAATTTAAATTAATATTTTTTGGTTAAATATATTATTTGAATTTAAATAATGAGATTTTGATTTTTGTTATTTTATTATTTTGGATTTCATTTGGATTTAATTGGATTATATTTTCTTTTTGGTTTTTTTTACTTGTTTGTTCATTACTTTCATTTTTTAATTGTTTTGTATTTTCTTTTTGACAATTTTCCATTGAGAATTTTTTGTATTATTTTTTTCCCAAAAAATTGAGGAAATATTTATTGAAATTAAGCCCTTATAATTTTTATTTATATTTAATTTTATTTTTTAGAATTTTATGTACCACAAAAAAATATTATTATATATTTAAAGCTCTTATACACATTATATAAAAATCTATTTTTGTTAATGCAATTATATTTGGGTCAATTAATTCTATAAATTTTTTTGCTATTATATAAAAAGTATTTATTTCAGTTAATCCTCTACAAATTTTATTTAATGTGACTATTAATTCAGCTGTTAATACTTTTTCTTTTTTTTCTAATAATTTAAATATATTTTTAAAATTATTTTTAAATAAATAAAACTTGACAATAATTCTAAAATATTTTTGAAAAGTTTCATAATTTAGATTTAAAGAAAAATTATCTTTATTTCCATCAATACAATTTTTAAATTTAACAAAAGAATTAATATTATCTCCAAGAAATGAAGAAAAAATAGCATTTATTAAAATATTTAATTCTTTATTTTCTCCATTATTATCTAAATTTTTCTTAGAACTATCTTTCATAAATAAAATTTTATAGCATTGGTTAATAACTAAATTACAATCAACAGTAAAAGTATTTTCAATTTCTTCATTATGAAAATATTTCTCTTTAAAAATAGATAAATAAGAATAAACTTTTATAATTTTTAAAGCTGAAAAAACTTGTTCATTTGTAGAACCATTTGATTCATATTGATTTGTTTTATATTCCATTTTCATTGCAACAAAATCAGAATTAAAAGTTTTAATTGAAGGTAATAAACTTTCAAGTGATGCGGAATAAACATTTACTAATAAACTTAATAAATAAACCTTATCTTCAAAATCCATATTACTTAAATAACTTTCATCATTTTTCATAATAAATTTAAAAAAAATAAACTAATTAAAAACAAATAAAAAAATATTTTTAAAAATATAACTTAAAAAAAATATTTTTTTCAAAAAAAATGTCAGATGAAAACGAAATTCCTCCAGATCTTTTAAACGACATAAGATTAACATTTGATTTATATAAAAATGAAAAAGAAAAAATATCAAAATTAAAATTAAGAACTCTTCTTTTTTCATTTTGTATGTATAAAAGTAGTGCTTCAGATATAAATGAATATATAGAATCAGAAACAGATCCAGATAAAGAAGAATTTGATTTTGATATTGTTTGTATTCTTGTTAATCAAAAATTAAAAAGTGCAAAAAATAAAGATGCTGATGAAATATTTAATTATATGATTGCAAATAAAAGTGATAAAAATGATACTGATAATTTAAAAAGTGAAGATTTTTCTAAAGCTTTTAAAAAATATGGTATTGATGCTAGTGATGCTGAAATTAGAGAAATGATGAAATATATGACTTCTAATAAAAAAAAAGATGAAGATTCTGAACAAGAAGAAGAAGAAGAAGAAAATGAAGAAGATATTCCTGAAAAAATTAATAAAGTTC
>JAEEGK010008007.1_pt1 | contig 25075 bp, 19 predicted proteins | sample 8958771 | NCBI WGS metagenome assembly JAEEGK01 (sample SAMN16246547, study PRJNA631951) | gut metagenome | biome: gut microbiome; feature: rumen; material: SC-attached | host: Bos | place: Iran: Karaj | collected 2018-10
TGGGCTGTCCGATCAAGGGCGACCTCAAGTACGGCGCTCCCCGCTCCAACCCCGACGGCGGCATCAGTCTCCACGCCCGCCGGATCCGCTTCACCCATCCCGTCAAAAAAACGGAGATGGAGGTCACAGCCCCCATCCCCGAATCCTGGAAAGGTATTTGATCCCTAACGGTAGTCGATGTAGTTCCGCACCGGCGAGATCAGGAACGTGAACTCGTAGTCCTGATACGGCAGCATGTACTCCGGCAGCGGCAGGGAGCCCCAACTGGTGATGCAGCCCAGGCCCATCTGTGCCTTGTCCACGAGGACGTTGGTCAGGTCCGCCACCGGCACCTCCTGGGAGTGGCCGTTCGCCTTGGCGAGGCCCTCGTCCAGCGACTCCACGGTGTAGTGCAGCGCCGAGGCGGAGAAGGCGTCGGAAGAAGTGATCTGGATGCCGTTGCCTGCGGTGTTGAGCATCTTCCACCAGCGGATGTCGCTCTTGGTACCGTTCTCCTGCGGACGGATGTACGGATAGAACTGCTCGTCCACGGTCTGGGACCAGATGCCCAGGTCGGTGACCGTCTTGCGGTCAGCATAGTTCTCCATGGGGCCGCGGCCGTAGTAGACCACGCGCTCGAAGGACTTGGGCATCACGATCTGCATGCCGAAGCGGAAGAGGTTGGAGACATCCTCCTTGGACGGGTCCGCCGTCATCTTCTCGGTCACCTTGATCACGCCCTGGTTGTTGATCTCGTAGCAGAGCAGCAGGTCGGCGAGTCCGACGATCTCCAGCTTGGCGTCCACCTTGGCGATGCCGTCCTCAAGCGAGGCGGTGACGGCGGGCTCCGGACGCTGCATCTGGCCGCGCGGGGCGCCGTTCCCGCCCTGCGGGCGGAACATCCCCTTCTGCATGATCTGCGGGTTCTTCCAGGCGATGTAGCGGCGCTGGAGGTTGGCGCCGAAGTCGTTGTCAGTCGGGGCGCGCCAGAAGTTGGGTGTGATGGCCGTGCCTTCCTTGAGCATCTCCGTGCCGTCCACGCAGTAGCGGGTGATGTATCCGGTGGCGCGGGAGATCTCCACGACGAAGTTCTCGCCTTCGATGATGAAGTAGGTCCGGTCGTTGTCGCGGATGACGGGCGCGGCAGGCTCATAGCCGCCGACAGTCGCGTTCTTCACCGCGAGGGTGCCGAAGTCATAGCCGCGCAGGCTGAACTGCTGCTTGGCCACCACGTGGCCGGCGGGCAGCAGGCCCTCGCGCTCCTTGAGGATGTACTTGACGTTGAGCAGCCACTCACCCTTGTCGCCGACCCGTCCCACCTGCACCGGGACCTGGGCCGTGGCCTGCGGGGCGACGTTGAGCGTCTCCACGCTGCCGGTACGCACGACCGTGCCGTCGCAGAGGAGCTCCCAGGTCAGCCGGTAGGCCGACAGGTCGCGGAAGAAGTTCTCGTTGTAGACTCCCAGGCGGCCGGAAGCCAGGTTGGAAGCGTCCGTCCAGATGTTCTGGTAGAAATAGCCCACCTCGTACATGTGCGGATTCGGCACGCGGTCGGGGCTGATCAGGCCGTTGTCGCAGAAGTTGGCGTCGGAGGCGTCATAGCGGTTGAAGTCGCCGCCGTAGGCGTAGATCATCACGCCGCCCTTGCCCTTCCAGCGGACGGACTGGTCCACGAAGTCCCAGATGAAGCCGCCCTGGAGCTTGTCGTACTTGCGGTAGAGGTCCCAGTACTCCTTGAAGCCACCCTCGGAGTTGCCCATGGCGTGGGCGTACTCGCACTGGATGAACGGCTTGGTCTTGGTCGGGTCCTCCGCATAGCGGACCAGGGCGTCGTAGCTGGCATACATCGGGCAGTTGATGTCGGACTTGCCCTCATACGGCGCACGCTCGTACTGGACGGGACGGGTGAGGTCCTCGGCCTTGATCCAGTCATAGGCCGCCTCGAAGTTGGGGCCGTAGCCGGCTTCGTTGCCGAGCGACCAAACGATGATGGCCGGGTGGTTGTAGCCGCGCTGGACATGGCGCTGGTTGCGCTGCATATGCGCGAGGGCGTAGTCGTCGCGCTTGGCGAGGGTGCGGTCGCCGTAGCCCATGCCATGGGATTCGATATTGGCCTCGGCCACCATGTAGATGCCGTATTCGTCGCAGAGCTCATACCAGTACGGGTCGTCCGGGTAGTGGCAGGTACGCACGGCATTGAGGTTGAACTGCTTCATGATCTGGATGTCCTGCCGCATGCGGTCGCGGGAGATCACGTAGCCGCCGTCCGGGTCCAGCTCGTGGCGGTCGGCGCCCTTGATCAGGATGGGCTTGCCGTTGACGAGCAGCTGGGAGCCCTTGATCTCCACCTTGCGGAAGCCGACGCGGACGGGGATCACCTCGCCGCCCGCGCTCGCCTTGAGCGTGTAGAGGTTCGGGGTCTCGGCCGTCCACTTGGCGGGGTCGGAGACCTCCATGGTCACGGTGATGTCGCCCCCGCGGGCCGGGCTCTTGGCGCTGGTGCGCGCCACGCTGCGGCCGTCCGGGGCGAAGAGCTCCAGGTCGGCCGTGCCGGCATTGCCCTTGAAGCTGAGCCGGACGTCCAGCTTGCCGTCACGGTACTGCGCGTCCAGGTCGGGGGTGACGCGGATGTCCTCGATGCGGGCCTTGGAGCGGGCATAGAAGTAACAGTCACGCGCGATGCCGCTGTAGCGGAAGAAGTCCTGGTCCTCCAGGTAGGTACCGTCGCACCAGCGGAAGACCTGCATGGCGACCAGCGCTTTCTGGCCGGGCTTGACGTATTTGGTGATGTCGAACTCCGCCTCGAGCTTGCTGTCCTCGCTGTAGCCCACGAACGAGCCGTTGACCCAGACGTAGATACAGGAAGTGGCGGAGCCGATGTGCATGATGACATCCTTGCCGCTCCAGCCGGCCGGAATCATGAACTCGCGCCGGTAGCTGCCCACGTGATTGTTCGCGACGGGAATCTCGGGCGGGTTGCTGGTGAACTGGTTGCGCCAGGCCCAGCCGGTGTTGATGTAGACCGGGTCGCCGTAGCCGTGGAGTTCCCAGATGCCGGGCACGACCATGGTATCCCAGCCCTTGTCGTTGAAGGAAGGGTTCCAGAACCCGGTGGGGCGCTGGTCGGCGTCGCCCACCCAGTTGAACTTCCAGTTGCCGTGCATCGAGAGATAGTTGGCGGAAGCCTCGGGGGCCGCAGTGGCCTCGCCGGCACCGAAAGCGAAGTAACTCGTGTGCATCGGAGCGCGGTTCACGGCATTCAGCGTCGGGTCCTGCCACTCCTTGAAGGTCTGGGCGGATGCGCCCAGCGCCAGCAGGCACAGGACGGTCAGTGATAGGATTCTTTTCATGGAGGATGTGGTATTTTCCTCAAATATAGGAAAAAGAATCAGAGAAGGCAAGCCGGCCCCGTTCATTCTCCGGTCAGGCCTCCAAGCCGCTGCCGCTGCAGGAACTGGGTGGGGGTCTCCCCCATGTTGAGCTTGAAGGCCATGTTGAACGTGACCGTCGAGCGGAAGCCCGACATCATGGCCACGTCCGTAATCCTGAGCGTGGGGTCCTTGCGGAGCAGCTCGACGCTGTAGCGGATCCTGTAGGCGTTGACGAACTGGCTGAAATTCTGTCCCGAGAGGATGTTGATTGTCCGGGACAGGTAGGCCCGGTTGGAGAAGGCCGCACCGGCCAGGTCCGAGAGGTTGAAGTCACTGTCCAGGAAAGGACGCTTCTCCTCCATCAGCTTGGAGACACGCTCGAACAGGCGCCGCATCCGGCTCATCTCCTCCGTATTGTTCATGGCGAGCGACGGGGCCCGGTAGAGGCTCCCCCGGACCATCTCCTTGAGTTCCGCCTCCTTCTTGCGGCCCAGCAGGAGCGGCCGTCCCGACAGCACCCGCAGGACCTGCGACAGGAGAAACACCCCGCCGGCGCCGACGCAAACCCACTCGATTGCTTCCGGCGCATCCGCAGCGGGCCAGACCGCCCCGAGCAGGAAAAGCATGAAAGCATGGCAGTCCCGGGCGTCGCTCTCCATGCCGGTCCAAACCGCCATGGGCTTGAAGAGCGGCCAGAGGTGTCCGTACCGCTCCGTACTCCGCACCAGCAGGTATGCCAGCACGACAAGGAGCAGTGCGGCCACGACGATGCGGACCGGAACCCCCGCCGCCGCTCCGCTCAGGGAGACGGCCACCGCGGCCAGCGAGAACCAGAAAGATCGGGCGGGCGCCTCCTCGGAGAGCGGGAGCATCAGCAGCACGGCCCCGCCGGCGAGCGCCGCCAGGAACAGCCCTCCGGCGCCGGCGAAAGCGGCGGCGCGGAACGAAGCGAGAGCAGGTGTCAGGAAGAAGCAGATTCCCGCCAGAATGCAGGTCAGGTTATAGTAGCGTAAAGGTTTCATCGGCGCAAAAATAAAGAAAACCCCTGTCCTTGAAGGGGTACGGACAGGGGTATGGATGAAAACTTTATGCTATATCTGCGTCATTGCTTTTTTCCGCTCAGTTTGAAGCGGTCGAAACCCTTCCCGTAGACACCGGTCACGGACGAGACGGAGATGAAAGCGTTCGGATCGATCGAGTTGATGTACTTCAGGAACACGTTGAGGTCCGTCTTGCGGGTGATGACCATGATTACCTCCGTGTCGTGCTTGGTGTACCAGCCCTTGCCGTTGAGTACGGTCACGCCCCGGTGCAGGTCGCTGGTGATGGCGTCGGCGATCTCGGCATACTTCGGCGAGAGCACGAAGATCTGCACCGACTGGCGCGATCCGGACAGGTACAGGTCCAGCACCGTGCTGACGATCGTGATCAGGATGAAACCGTAGACCACCGTCGTGATCTTGTCCGGCCAGGCCATCAGGGTCCCGTCCGGCATGTACGAAGGGACGAGCAGCGAAGAGAGGATGATGACGGCGTCCATGATCAGGATCATGCGTCCCGGGGATACGTTGCGGTATTTGTTGACGATCAGGGCGATGATGTCCGTACCGCCCGTGCTGCCGCCCTGCGACATGGACATGCCGATGCCGATACCGACCATGATGCCGCCCATGATGGTGCACATCAGTTTGCCGTTGTCCAGGGCCAGGGTCTGGATGAGCTCCTGCGGGAAGATCCCCTGCCCCACGTTGAGGGCCACGGAGGTCAGCAGGATGGCGTAGACGGACTTGGCGCCGAAACTGCGTCCGAGCGTGAAGAGGGCGGCGATCAGCAGGGCGGCGTTGACCGTGAAATAGGTGTAGCCGATCTTGATCACCCCGCCCGTCGCATATTGGACGATGGAGCCGATACCGGTCACGCCGCCGCCGATCATGTTATTGGGAATCAGGAAAATGATCCACCCGGTCACGTACATCAGGACGCCCAGGGTGATGAGGGTATATTCTTTCAGGTAGACCCAGAAACTCTTTTCAAACAGTGCCATTGTCTTTCTTTTTCTTCTTTTTCAGTTGGACGCCTGTCTTGATCTCCTCGAAGCCCTCGCCGTAGACGTTGTGGGTCGGGGAGATGGACATGAAGGCGCGCGGGTCGAGCTCCTTGATCACGCGCGAGAGCTCGGACAGCTGCCGCTGGTTGATCAGGATCCACAGGACGTTCTTGTCCTGCTTGGTGAACCAGCCCTGTGCCTTGAGGACGGTCACGCCGCGGTCCATGTTGGAGATGATGTGGTCGGCGATCTGGTCGTATTTCTCCGAGAACACCATCAACTGGTAGGAGGAGCGCTTGCCGCCGACGACGATATCGATCACCAGCGAGAAGATGACGACCTCCACCAGGCCATAGCACATGTCCGAGAAATTCTTGTCCGGCAGGAACAGCAGCAGGGCGCAGATCACCACGTCGGACAGCAGGAAGACCGTACTGAGCGACACCGGCCAGTATTTGTTGATCATCAGGGCCACGATGTCCGTGCCGCCGGTGCTGCCCCCGTAACGGAGCACAAGCCCCAGGCCGACGGCCTCCAGCACGCCGGCGATGACCGGGATCAGGATCCGTTCCTCCGTGAAGAAGAATTCGCCGGGGACGGCATGCAGCGCACCCGTACGGCCGATCAGGTCCATAGCAAGGGTCGAGACCAGGATGCACCAGATGGTCTTGAAGCCGAAACCGATCCCCATCGCGATCACGGCGACGATGATCAGCAGGGCATTGATGCCGATGTAGGTATACTGGGCAGGAAGGGCACCGCCCGTAGCATACTGGATGACGGTGCAGAGACCCATCATGCCGCCGGCGGACATCCCGTTCGGGATCATGAAACACTCCCAGGCCAGCGCGAAGATGAAACAGGCGATGGTCAGGGTCAGGTACTCCCAGACGATGCGGAATCTGTCGTGGCGTGTCATTTCACAACGATGTTGATGATACGTCCGGGTACGACCACGACCTTGGCGATCTGCTTGTCGCCCACCCATTTCGCAGTCTGCTCCATGGCGCGGACCGCGGCTTCGACCTCGGCGGGCGCCGCGGCCTTGGGCAGGTCCACGGTGAAGCGCATCTTGCCGTTGAACTGGACCGGATAGGTGACGCTGTCCTCGAGGGTGTACGCGGCAACGTACTCGGGGAAATGCGCGTCGGTTACACTCGTCCCGTGACCGAGCAGGTGCCAGAGCTCTTCGCTGATATGCGGCGCGAAGGGGGACAGGAGCACGCAGAGCGGCTCCAGGATCTCCCGCTTGCGGCAGTTCAGCGCGGAGAGTTCGCCCACGGCGATCATGAAGGCGCTGATGGTCGTATTGAAGGAGAAATGCTCGATGTCCTCCTGCTCCTTGGCGATCAGCTTGTGGAGCGCCTTGAGCTCCTCCGGAGAAGCCTTTTCGTCCGTGACCGCGAAGCCGTCGCGGTCCGTGTAGAGCCGCCAGAGCTTCTTGAGGAAGCGGGCCACGCCGTCGATGCCCTTGGTGTCCCAGGGCTTGCTCTGCTCGAGCGGGCCGAGGAACATCTCGTAGAGACGGAGCGTGTCGGCGCCGTAGGTGTCGCAGATGACGTCCGGATTGACCACGTTGAACATCGACTTGCTCATCTTCTCCACGGCCCAGCCGCAGATGTATTCGCCGTTCTCGAGGACGAACTCGGCGTCGGCGAACTCCGGCCGCCAGGCGCGGAAGCCCTCCAGGTCGAGGCGGTCGTTGTAGACGAGGTTGATGTCGACGTGGATCTCGGTGGTCTCGTACTGGTCCTTGAGGCCCAGGGAGACGAATTTGTTGGTCCCGACGATGCGGTACACGAAGTTGGACCGGCCCTGGATCATGCCCTGGTTGATGAGCTTGCGGAACGGTTCGTCCTCGCACACATAGCCGAGGTCATAGAGGAACTTGTTCCAGAAGCGGGAATAGATCAGGTGGCCGGTGGCGTGCTCGGTGCCGCCGATATACAGGTCGACGTTGCGCCAGTATTCATCCGCCTCGCGGCTGACGAGCGCCTTGTCGTTGTGGGGATCCATATAGCGCAGGTAGTAGGCGCTGGAGCCGGCGAAGCCCGGCATCGTGCTCTTCTCGAGCGGGTAGCCGCCGTAGGTCCAGTCCTTGGCGCGCGCGAGGGGCGGTTCGCCGTCCGGGGACGGCTTGAAGGAGTCGATCTCCGGCAGCTGCAGCGGCAGGTCGGAGAGGGGCAGCGGCGTGGGGATACCTTCCTTGTAGTAGATCGGGAACGGCTCGCCCCAATAGCGCTGGCGCGAGAAAATGGCGTCGCGCAGGCGGTAGTTGGTCTTGCGGCGGCCCAGGCCGTGCGCCTCGACGTAGTCCTTGGCGGCCTCGATGGCCTGCTTGACGGACATGCCGTTGAGGAAACCGGAGTTGCACATGATGCCGTCCTTGGCGTCGAAGCTCTCCTCGGACACGTCGCAGCCCTCGATGAGCGGGATGATCGGGAGGTCGAACTTCTTCGCGAAAGCGTAGTCGCGGCTGTCGTGCGCCGGCACGGCCATGATGGCGCCGGTGCCGTAGCCTGCGAGGACGTATTCGGAGATCCAGATGGGGACCTTCCCGCCCGTCACGGGGTTGATGCCGTAGGAGCCGGTGAACACGCCCGTGACCGTCTTGGTCTCGGCGATGCGCTCGCGCTCCGTCTTCTTCTTGACGTATTTGAGGTACTCCTCGACCTCGGCTTTGCGGTCGGCGGCAGTCAGGGACTCCACCAGCTCGCTCTCGGGGGCGAGGACCATGAAGGTCACGCCGTAGATCGTGTCGGCGCGGGTGGTGAAGATCGTCACCGGCATCTCGCGGCCATCGCAGACGGTGTTGAAGACCATCTCCGTGCCTTCGGAGCGGCCGATCCAGTTGCGCTGCATCTCCTTGAGGGAGTCGGTCCAGTCGAGCTGCTCGAGCGAATCGAGCAGGCGGCCGGCGTACGCCGACACGCGCAGCTGCCACTGCGTCATCTTCTTCTGCTCCACCGGGAAGCCGCCACGCACGCTGAGGCCGTCCTTGACTTCGTCGTTGGCCAGCACCGTGCCGAGGCCCTCGCACCAGTTGACGGAGGTCTCGCCCTGGTAGGCGATGCGGTAGCGCATCAGGATATCCGATTTCTCCTTGTCGGAAGCGGCCTTCCACTGCGCGGGGGTCACGTCTTCGTAGCCCGTGCTCTCGAACTTGGCGATGAGCTCGGAGATCGGACGCGCCTTGTCCTGCGCGGGGTCATACCAGCTCTCGAACATCTGCAGGAACGCCCACTGCGTCCACTTGTAGAAGCCGGGGTCGCAGGTGCGCACTTCGCGGTCCCAGTCGTAGGAGAAGCCGATGCGGTCCAGCTGCTCGCGGTAGCGGTTGACGTTCTTCGTCGTGGTCACCTCCGGGTGCTGGCCCGTCTGGATGGCGTACTGCTCGGCCGGAAGGCCGAAGGCGTCGTAGCCCATCGGATGCAGCACGTTGAAGCCCTTCAGGCGCTTGTAGCGCGAGAAGATGTCGCTGGCGATGTAGCCCAGCGGGTGTCCCACGTGCAGTCCGGCGCCGGACGGATAAGGGAACATGTCCAACACATAGAATTTCGGCTTCGAAGCGTCCTCGGACACCTTGAAGGTCTTGTTTGCGGCCCAGCTGGCCTGCCACTTGCTCTCAATCGATTTGAAATCGTAGTCCATACTATCTTTTCTTCTTTCTCTCCAATCTGAATTCGACATAGACCGACAGCGCGGTCTTCACTTTCTTGCCCCGCAGGATACCCGGCTTCCAGTCCGGCGACGCGGCGACCACGCGCACGGCTTCGGCGTCCAGGCGGGGATCCACCCCGCGGGCCACCTTCACGTCGCCTACCCTGCCCTTCTCGTCGATGACGAAATCCACGAGCACGCGGCCCTGCACGCCTTCTTCAATCGCGCTCTCGGGATAGCGGAGATAGGCGTACACCCAGCGCTTGAGGAACTCCGACGGGTCGTTGGACCGGAAGAAGGTCGGCTTGACGTCGCAGTCGAAGAACGACACGACGTCGCCGCCGGCGGCGCTCTCCTTGGAGCTGTCGCGCCGGAAATCCGGCTTGCGCCCGTTGATCAGGGCCACGGAGAAGTTGAACAGGTATTCGAGTTCGCGTTCCATCCCGTCGTATTCGAGGATGGAGGCGACGTCACGGTCGGTGTTGTATTCGGGATACATCCCGGTGGTGAACAGCACGGAAGGGATCTCGCGGTCGTAGAAGATCCGGTGGTCGGAGCCGACCGGCTCCGGGCCGACCGTCTTCGGGACGACCGGCTGCAGGGTGGCGTTCACCTGCTCGAGCAGGATGTTGAGGTCGGGGTTGGAGGCCGTGAAGGCATAGAACCCGTTGGACCCGGTGCCGAGCATGTCGAGGTTGATCATCGCGTCGATGCGGTCCGTCGCGGAGAAGGACCGGTTAAGGAAATACCAGGCGCCCGCGCCCGTCTCCAGCGAGGAGCCGAAGGCGGCGAAGATCACGGAGCGCCGGAGCAGGACGCTGTTTTCGGAGAGCTTCCGGGCAAGCTCGATGAGCATCGCGAGCCCGGAGGCGTTGCCGTTGGCGCCGTAGTACGTGCGCTCGCGGGTCTCGCCGTCCTTCTGGTAAGTCATCGTCCCGAGGTTGTCCAGGCGGGCGCCGATGACGACGTAGTGTTCGCGCAGGGCGGGGTCATAGCCGTTGATGCAGCCCAGGACGTTGCGCGAGGTGAGCGTGTCGCCGGCGGCCTGCTTCAGGCCGAAAAGGTCGCCCTCCGCGCCGCTCAGCACCTCCACGCCGCAGGCGGCGAGCGCCTCCGTGACGTAGATCGCGGCTTCCCGCTCCCCCTCCGAACCGGCCTTGCGGCCTTCGAGGGCGGCGGACGACAGGAAGCCGACGTGTTCCTTCATCGCTGCCACGGCTTCGCTGTCCTCCATGCCGCCGGAGAACGGCCGATACTGGGCCGAGGCCCCTACGGACAGGGACAGGAGCAACAGGCAGGCAAAAATCCTCCGCATGGCCTACTCGTTCTTGAGAATCCAGGCGTCGGCAGGGCAGAAGGGCTCCTGACGGACTTTCTTGAGTGCAGCGCAGATCTCAGTGAGGCTGTTGGTCGGACACACGCCGACGGCGGAAATGCCGTTCTTGAGGGGAATGACAGCAGCCTTGTAGCCGGCCTTCTCGGCCCGGGCCGCCTGGCGGGCGGCATTGGCGGAGCTGCTGAAAGCGCCGATCATCACGTAGTAGCGGTTGGTCAGCGAAGCGTGGCTGATCCCCATGCGCTCAGAAGACTTGACGACATCGTCCCCGCTGCGGCGCAGCGAGTCCTCCAGGGCCAGGGAGTCGGAGACCCACTTGCGGATCCGCTCCCGCTCCTGGGACGCGGCCGCTTCGAGCGAATCCTTCTTCTGCTTGACCGCAGCGACTTCCCGCTCGATCTGCTGGCGCTTGGCCTCGAGGTCCGACGAAGTGGGGCGTCCCGCCAGGTTCCGGATGAAATCGCATCCTCCCAGCAGACAGACAGATGCGGCCATAGCCGCGATGATAATTGCTTTTCTCATATTTAACTTACAAAAATACAAAAAGTCTTATATTTGCACAATTTTATGAAATCAACCCGTCTTCTTCCCCTCCTTCTGCTGCTCGTCAGCGCCACGGCGCTGCACGCCCAGCGGCCCTTCTGGTACTGGTCCCCCGAACATTTTCAAATCCCGTTCCCAAAATCCGTCCTCCACGCGCCGGACACCGTCAGCGTGATCGTGATCGGTGATGTGATGATGCACGCCAAGCAGCTCGAGCGCGACCACCATACCTTCATGGAGCGGCTCGCCCCGGCGCTGCGCGAAGCCGATTTCGCCGTGGCGAACATGGAGTTCCCGCTGGGCGGCGAGCCCTACGCGGGCTACCCGTCCTTCTCCACGCCGGACTACTACGCCTGGTATGCGGCGGAGGACTGCGGGATCGACGTTTTCCTGACGGGCAACAACCACGTCCTCGACCGCGGCTCGCGCGGCCTGAAGCGTACGCTGGACGTGTATGAGGAAATCCGCGAGACGGTCGGCACCCGGCAGACGGGCGCGGCGCGCGACCGCAAGGAACTGGAAGAGACCTACCCGCTGATGCTGTCCCGCCACGGGATCAAGATCGCGCTGGTCAGTTTCACCTACGGGACCAACACCGGCGCGGACGCGGAATGGCCGAAGGTCAACTATATGCGGAAAGACGAGGTGGATGCGGCCATCAAGGCCGCGCGACAGAAAGGGGCCGATTTCGTCGTCGCCCTGCCCCACTGGGGCACGGAATACCAGCTCCGGCACGACGCCACGCAGGATTCCTGGGCCAAGTGGCTGGTGTCCGAAGGCGTGGACGCCATCGTCGGTTCCCACCCGCACGTCGTGCAGGACACCACGCACATCAAGGGCGTGCCGGTCATCTATTCGCTCGGCAACGCCATCTCCAACATGAGCATCATCAATTCGCGGCTGGGACTCGCCGCCACGCTCCGCTTCGTCTGCGACCCGCTCACGGGCGAGAAGCGGATGCTGGAGCCGGAGCTCCGCTTCCTGTGGTGCACCCTGCCGGAGCGCCTGCTGCCGGACAGCTATGCAAGCCTGTTTGTAAAAGAATGGGCCAGCCGCCGCAGCGACTGGCTCACTCCATCTGATTTCGATAATATGATCGAGACCTGGAAACGTGTCAAGGACACGTGCGGTATCGAAGACTGACCTGATTACTCAGCGTCGGCGAAAGCCGCGTACTTCTCGTGCTTGGCCTGGAACTCAGGATCTGAGCGGAAGCGGAAGCAAGCCTGCTTCAGGTACTCGGCGATGCTCTTCTTGATCTCGACGTCATTCACCATCTCGAAAGCCTTCTCGAAGGGAGCGACGCAGCCCTTGAGGTACTGCTCGAACTCACCGAGGAGCGCCTGATACTTGGCGTCGTTGTACTCCTCGTCAGCCTTCTTGCTGACCTCGACGGCCATGTTGTAGAGGTGCATACCCTTGCCGATGTAGCCCCACTCGTAGTTCGGATTGACCTCGATGGCCTTGTCGTAGGCGGCGAGGGCCTCCTCGTTCTGGCCAAGCTTGGCGCGGGCGTTGCCTTCCACATAGAACAGGGAGGCGTTGTTCGGCTCGTTCTTCTGGGCCTCGGCGAAGAGGTCGAAGAGCTGGGCGGTGTCCTCACCGCTGCTGATGTAGTAGTTGATCAGGCCGATGAGCAGGCTCTGGCTCTGCGGGAACTTCTTGGAGCCCTCGGACAGGTAGTTCTTGGAAGCCTCCTTGTCGCCGAGCTTCTCGGCGATGTCGGCGAGCTTGGCGTAGATGTCACCCTCGGTGCCATAGTAGCCGAGATTGAGGACGTTGCCGAAGAGATCCTTGGCGCGGGGCAGGTCATTCGCCATCCAGGCGGTGAGACCGGCGTTGTAGAGGGAAGTGGTGTCGATGGCGTTGGACGGCTTGGTGCTCAGCGCCTTGTTGGCCAGCTCGAAGAGGGCGGAGGCGTCGGCATATTTGCCGATCGTGTAGGCGCAGGAAGCGTCTTCCACCAGCTTGGAATCGATATTCTGGAGAGCCTCCTTGATAGCGGCGGTCTTCTGGCCCTTCTCGTCGAGCTCGGCGGCCTTGGCATAAGCCTCGATGGCCTTGTCAAGCGCGTCGGGAAGGATCGGTTCGGTCACCTCGACGGCGCAAAGCGCGCCGGCCTGGTTGAAGTAGACGTTGCGGGTGGCGAAGCTGCGCTTGGTCATCACCTGACCGGCAATCTCGACCTGAGCCTCGGAGAGGGGACGCTCGTTGGCGGAAAGGAGCTGGAACTCCTGGGCGTTCATACCGAGGATGGCATTGCCCTTCGGAGCCTCATAGGCCTTGACCAGCGCCTCGGCATATTTGATCCAAGTGGCGGTCTTCGTGTTCTGCTTGGCATTCTCGACGCCGGCCTGGGCCTTCTCGAGGGCCGCTTTCGCCTTGGCGACGTCGGCGTTCTGCGCCTGTGCGTTCACTGCGACGACGGCAGCGACAGCAAGGATTGCGAAAATCTTTTTCATTGGGTTATACGTGTTAATTAAATTAGTACCACAACAATTATTCAGCGGACTGCTCCGCTTCCGGCGTTTCCTCCGGGAGTTCTTCCTCCGCCTTGGCGACCGGTGACACCGCGGCGATTGCATCTCCCTCCCGGATATTGATCAGTCTCACGCCCTGGGTGGCGCGACCTGCGACCTTGATGTCCGATACGGCCATCCGGATCGTCAGCCCAGCCTTGGTAATGATCATCAGGTCATTCTCCTCGGTCACGTCCTTAATTGCAACAAGCGGGCCAGTCTTGTCGGTGATGTTGATCGTCTTGACGCCCTTGGCGCCGCGGGAGGTCAGGCGGTACTCCTGCGGATCGGAGCGCTTGCCATAGCCGTTCTCGCTGACTACCAGGATGGTATGGGCAGCGAAGTCCTCGGCCTGCGGGTTGTAGGAGAGGGCGCCGATCACCTCGTCGTCATCGTCGATATTGATGCCGCGGACACCCGATCCGCTGCGGCCGATGGCGCGCACCTCCTCTTCGTTGAAGCGGCAGCAGCGGCCCTTGCGGGCGGCGACCATCACTTCGTGGGAGCCGTCGGTCAGCAGCGCGTCGAGCAGCTCGTCGCCCTCGCGGATGCTGATGGCGATGATGCCCTTGTTGCGGCTGCGGCGGTTGGAGTATTCGGTCAGGTTGGTCTTCTTGACCACGCCCCGCTTCGTGACGAGGATCACGAAATGGTTGTCGGTGTAGTCCGGATTCTCGATGGAGCGGACGTTGAGATAGGTGCGGATGCGGTCGGACGGGTCGATGGAGAGCAGGTTCTGCACCGCGCGGCCCTTGGAGGTGCGGGTGCCTTCCGGCAGCTCATAGACCTTGAGACGGTAGCACATGCCGTGGTCGGTGAAGAAGAGCATCGTGGAGTGCATGTTGGCCACGTAGATATGCTCGATGAAATCTTCGTCGCGGGTGGCGCTGGCCTTCTTGCCGACGCCGCCGCGGGCCTGCGTGCGGAATTCCGTCAGGGCCGTGCGCTTGATGTAGCCGAGGTGGGAGATCGTGATCACGACGTCTTCGTCGGCATAGAAATCTTCGGGGTTGAATTCGTCGTCGGAGAGGGTGATCTCCGTGCGGCGCGGGTCGCCGTAGCGGGCCTTGAGGTCCATGGACTCCTGCTTGACGATGGCGAGCTGCTCGGCGTCGCTGGCGAGGATCTCGCGGCAGCGGGCGATGAAGCGCTCGAGCTCGTCGTATTCGGCCTGCAGGCGGTCTTTCTCCAAGCCGGTGAGCTGGCGGAGACGCATCTCCACGATGGCGGCGGCCTGGATGTCGTCGAAGTCGAAGGTCGACATCAAGGTGGCCTTGGCGTCGTCGACGCTGCGGGAGGCGCGGATGATGGCGATGATCTCGTCGATGACGTCGATCGCCTTCAGGAGGCCTTCCAAGATGTGCGCGCGCTTCAGGGCCTTGTCCAGGTCAAACTTCGTGCGGCGCACCACCACCTCGTGGCGGAAGTCGACGAAGGTCTTGAGCATGTCCTTGAGGGTGAGCGTCCGGGGACGGCCGCCCACGAGGGCCACGTTGTTGATGGAGAAGCTGCTCTGCAGCGCGGTATACTTGAAGAGCGTGTTGAGCACCACGTTGGCGTTGGCGTCTTTCTTGACGACGAACTCGATGCGGATGCCCTCACGGTTGGTGAGCTCGCGGATGTCGGCGATGCCCTCGATCTTCTTCTCGTGCACCATCTCGCTGATGCGGGAGAGCATGTCGGCCTTGTTGACCATATACGGGACCTCGGTGACGACGATCGTCTCGCGGCCGTTGTCGCCCTCCTCGATCTCGGTCTTGGCGCGGATCACCACGCGGCCGCGGCCGGTGCTGTAGGCGTCCACGATGCCCTGGCGGCCCATGATGATGCCGCCGGTCGGGAAGTCCGGGCCCTGGATGTATTCCATCAGCTCCTCGGTCGTGATGTCGGGGTTGTCGATATAGGCGCAGATGGCGTCGCAGACCTCGCCCAGGTTGTGCGGGGCCATGTTCGTGGCCATACCGACGGCGATGCCCGCGGAGCCGTTGAGCAGCAGCAGCGGGAGCTTGGTCGGCAGCACCGTCGGCTCCTGGAGGGAGTCGTCGAAGTTGAGCGTCATGTCGACGGTATCCTTGTCGATGTCGGCGAGGACATCCTCGGTCATCTTCTCGAGCTTGGCCTCGGTGTATCGCATGGCGGCCACGGGGTCGCCGTCCATCGAGCCGAAGTTGCCCTGGCCGTAGACCAGCGGATAGCGCTGGTTCCAGGGCTGCGCCAGGCGGGCCATGGCGTCGTAGACGCTGGAGTCGCCGTGCGGGTGGAACTTACCGAGTACTTCACCGACGATACGGGCCGATTTCTTGGTCTGTCCGCCGTAGTTCAAGCCCAGGCCGTCCATACCGAAAAGTACGCGGCGCTGTACGGGTTTGAGGCCGTCCCGGGCGTCCGGGAGGGCGCGGGACACGATCACGGACATCGAGTAATCGATGTAGGCCGTGCGCATCTCATGGTCGATCTCGACCGGTTCTATGATTCCTGTCACTTCTTCCTGGATTTCTTCAGGATTCTTAACCTCACTGTCCATAAAAATACAATAGTTCGAAACACGCAAATTTAACTAAAAAATCCGATTAATTTGCTATTTTTGTCCATATATTTACCGCCATGGAGATCAAGTTCTCGACAGACCTGCAGACCATCCTCAGCTATGCGCGGGACGAGGCCATGCGCACCGGAAGCTACGGCATCGGCGCGGACCACATCGTGCTCGGGATGCTGCGCCACCGGGACAACGACGCCTGCCGGATGCTCGCCGCCTGCGGCATCGATCCGGACGCGCTCAAGGCGGCCATCGACGAGCAGCTCTTCGCCGAGCAGCCCGTGCCCTGGCGGGACCAGGACCAGGTGCGGCCGACGCGCACCGCCGCCGCCCTGGTGAGCGGCGCGGCGTACGAGGCCCTCAAGCAGGGGCTGCACGAGATCTCCGCCGCGCACCTGCTCCTCGCCCTCTCCCGGCACGAGAAGAGCGCCGCGGCGGACCTGCTCCGCGGCCGGCAGCTGGACTACGACCACCTCCTCCCGCTGATGCGCGAGAAGAGCTATGTGCTGCCGGAGCAGGAGATTTCCCTGCCCCGGATGGAAGACCTGCTGGGCCCGCTGGGCGACCAGCTCACCCGCCTCTACACGGAAACCAACGAACAGACAAACATTTACAGCTGATGAAGAACCTGCTCACCGCCCTTTTCGTCTTCGTCTGCGCACTGGCGCAGGCGCAGGCCCCCGATACGACCCTTTGCTACGCGCAGCGCGACACCTGCGACCTGCTGCTGGACTTCTATACCGCCGCCCCGGGCCGCGGCCCCTGCGCCGACTCGCTGCGCAAGCCCGTGGTCGTCCACGTCTTCGGCGGCGCCTTCCTGGCCGGCAGGCGCAACCAGCCCTCCGACATTCCCTGGTACCGCGAGCTCGCCGACCAGGGCTACCACGTGGCCGCCATCGACTACCGCCTCGGCCTGAAGGGCCGCGACATCAAGCCCGACCTGTCGGCCGTCGGCGCCCTGATGGAAGCCATCCAGATGGCGGTGGACGACCTGTTCGCCGCCACCAACTACCTGCTGGCGAACGCCGGGGCGCTCGGCATCGACCCGGACCGCATCATCGTGAGCGGCTCCTCCGCCGGCGCCATCACGGCCCTGGAGGCCGAATGGGAGATCTGCAACGGCATGGAGCCCGCCTCCGTGCTGCCCGGCTGGTTCAACTACGCCGGCATCATGTCCTTCTCCGGCGCCATCCTCTCGCTGGACGGCCCGATCCGCTTCCCGCAGAAGCCCTGCCCCATCCTGCTGCACCACGGCACCGCCGACAAGATCGTCCCCTACGGGCGGATCGACATCTTCCGCAAGCACTTCGCGGGCAGCGACGCCCTTGCGAAGAAGCTCCAGGCCGTCGGCGCCAACTTCCAGATCCTGCGCTACGCCGGCAACGGCCACGAGATCGCCAACCTGATGCGGCGCAACCTCCCGGAGGAGCTCCGCTTCCTGGAGGAGAACGTCATCAAGGGCGTGCACAGAACGACGGACGCCACCCTCTCGGATGGCGCCATCGAAAAGCCCGACTGGGGCAACCTTCAGTTCCAGAACCTCTACGACGGCAGCGTCCAGCTGCAGTAGCGTCCCGGGCCCGGGACTACTCGGTCAGGCGGCGGAGGGCCAGCTCGACGAGCTGGGCCACGCGCGGCTTGTAGTCGGTGTTGGCGTCCTTGAGGTAGCGGTGCGCGATCGCGCAGCAGACCGTGGCCGCGTTGTGCCCGAGCTGGGCGGCCATGCCGGCGAGGGCGGAGCCTTCCATCTCGAAGTTGGTGATCTTGTAGCCGCCGAACTCGAAGGACTCGAAGTCCTCGAGCATGTTGGGCATCGCCAGGCCCTGGCGCACGACGCGGCCCTGGGGGCCGTAGAAGCCGGACGCGGAGATGGTCATGCCCTTGACGGTGCAGTCCTGGAACCTGCGGACCATCTCTTCGCCGGCGCGCACGAAGTACGGGTCGGGAAGGTGCTTGTCCCAGTGGACATGCTTCTTGAAGGCCTCCTCGAAGTCGAGGAGCGCGATCTTGTCGCGGTTGGCATACCAGTTCATCAGACCGTCGCAGCCGACGGAAATATGCGAGAGGATGAAGGCGCCGAGCGGGATCTCCGGCTGGATGGCGCCGCAGGTGCCGATGCGCAGGATGTCCAGCGAGCGGTGCTCGGGAAGCTCCTCGCGCGTCTTGAAGTCGACGTTGGCGAGGGCGTCGAGCTCCGTCATCACGATGTCGATGTTGTCCGTGCCGATGCCGGTGGACAGGACCGTGATGCGCTGCCCGTTGAACAAACCCGTGGCCCAGACGAATTCGCGCGAAGCGCCCTCCGCCTCGATGGCGGAGAAATAGGATTTGACCATGGCGACCCGTCCGGGGTCACCAACGAGGATCACCTTGTCGGCCAGCTGCTCCGGGCGGATGTGGATGTGGAACGCGGAGCCGTCGCCGTTGATGATCAGTTCGGATTCGGGAATTCTCATAATCTTATGCGGTTAAGGGTTATTATTTCTTGCGTTTGGCTGCGCGCAGGCGGCTGGCGCTGCGCACGATCATCTCGTCCGCGAGGATGCTCCGCGCGGCGAGGAAGTCGAGGATCGCGGCCCCGATCGGGAACACGGCCGGAAGGTGGAACACGGGCGTGTTGTGGCTCGCGATGAAATCATAGACGAGCCAGCCCTGGAAGGCGATCAGGATGATGGCCGCCAGCACGGCGGTGCGCATCTGGAAGATGCGGTGCTTCCACGTGGTGGTGGCCAGCACCTGGAGGAAGGCGATGACGACCAGCAGCACCAGGTAGGGCCAGTATTCAGTGAAGGTGATATCTCCCGCTTTGGTGCAGAAGAACAACGAGGCGACGAGTCCCGTCGCGACGAGAAGATACAGGGTTTGTATTCTTTGCCACATAGTTTAACGTGAATTGAAGCGGGCCAGGACGGCCTGCTCGTAAGTTTTCGAGATGGGGATGGGATCCACCGAGTCGATGTCGAAATCGATCTTGTAGCCCTCCTTCTCGGACTTGAGGATCGAGATCTTGCGGATGTTGACGATGTATTTGCGGTGGCAGCGGACGAGCTCGCTGTCCGCGAAGCTGTCCTCCACCGTCTTGAGGCGGCAGCGGAGCATATACTGCTTCATTTCTCCGCCGCTGTCCATATACCACGCCTTGATGTAGTTGTCGTCGGACTCGATGAAATAGAGGTTGTCCGAGCTGATGGAGAACTTGAGCACGCCGTTGTTGTCGAACAGCGTGATGCGCTGGTCGCTGTAGGGGACGGCGGGCTTGTCGCTGACGACGTTGCCGTAGTTCATCAGCCGGATGGTGTTGTCCTTGTCCTGCAGGGCATAGGCCAGGGAGGACAGGGCGTAGGGCACGCACAGGCACACGGCCGTGTAGACCAGCGCGCTGAGGAAGACCGTGCCCGAATTGCGCAGGTAGGGATGGATGACCCCGAGCTGCGTGCCTTCGAAGGTGAAGAAAGTGTAGATCAGGCTCACCGCGACCACCTCGGCGACCACCCAGAGCGAGTAGGCCAGGATGGAGAAATGCTTGAGCGTCCGGCAGCGGTGCAGGAGCCCGCGGCTGAGCACGATCACGAGGGCCGAGATGAGGATGAAGGCGAGCGTGTAGAAGAACGCTTCGCTGGCGCCCAGCTCGAACCAGGCGTTCTGCGAGAAGGGAATGCTGACCAGGATGAACACCAGCGAGAAGAGGGCCGTGTAGACGACGGTCATCCAAATGGGCTGCTTTTCCAGCAGGTACCGGGGTAGCTGGTCTCCGAGTTTGATCATTCTGTCCGGAAGGGCTTGAACCACAAAGATAAGAAAATTATTACTACCTTTGCCCCGTCAATTCTTGAAAACTTATGGATAAAAGAGTAGCAGTGACCGGCCTGGGAGTCCTCTCCTGTATTGGCAACGACGTCAACACTTTTTGGAACAACCTCGTACACGGCGTGTGCGGCATCGATTATATCACGGAGTTCCCGACGGAGGACCTCGCCGTCAAGATCGGCGGCATGGTCCGCAATTTCAACCCTGAAGAATACGGCATGGACAAGCCCTTCGTCCGCAAGCAGGACCCGTTCACGGTCTTCGCCATGGCTTCCGCCTGGCAGGCGATGAAGGACTCCGGCCTCGTGTCCGGCGAGAACATCGAGCCGGGCCGCCTCGGCACCTACGTCGGCTCCGGCATCGGCGGCTTCGCCACCATCCAGCGCGAGCTGCAGAAATTCTTCGACGATCCTTCCGGCCAGTGGGTCTCGCCCAACTTCGTGCCGACGATGATCAGCGACATGGCCGGCGGCCAGATCGCCATCAAGTTCGGCGCGCAGGCCTCCTGCATCGACATCGTCACGGCCTGCGCCACCTCCACGCACTCCATCGGCGAGGCGTACCGCGCCATCCGGCACGGCTATGCCGACGCCATCATCGCGGGCGGCACCGACCACTGCACGATCCCCATCGGCATCGCCGGCTTCGCCAACGCCAAGGCGCTCACCCGCGCCACCGATCCGCAGTATGCCTCCCTGCCGTTCAACGCCAACCGCAGCGGCTTCGTGATGGCGGACGGTTCCGCGGTCATCGTGCTCGAAGAGCTGGAGCACGCCAAGGCCCGCGGCGCCCACATCTACGCCGAGGTGACCGGCTACGGCAGCACCTGCGACGCCTACCACGCCACGGCCCCGCGCCCGGACGGCACGACCCAGGCCGAGTGCATCCGCATCGCCCTGGAGCAGTCCGGCTTCGACCCCGCCAAGGACAACGTCTACATCAACGCCCACGGCACCGGCACGCTCCTCAACGACGTCGCCGAGACCAAGGCCTACAAGATCGCGATGGGCGACGCCGCCTACAAGGCGCACATCAGCAGCACCAAGTCGATGCACGGCCACATGTTCGGCGCCACCGGCGCCATCGAGGCCGTCGCCACGGTCCTGGCCCTCCAGGAGGGCATCATCCCGCCGACGGTGCACCTCGACGCCCCCGACCCCGAGTGCGACCTGGACTACACGCCCAACGTCGCCGTCAAGGCCGACGTCAATCTGGGCCTCTCCGACTCCTTCGGCTTCGGCGGCCACAATGCCTGCATCGCTTTCAGGAAATATTAAGAGACAAGATGATACGAAAAAGCCCGGCCGGTCGGCCGGGCTTTTCTGTTGCTAGTCGCCTGCTTCCTTGAGGCGCTCGGCGTTCTCTGCGATCTGCAGCTGGTCGATACACTCCTGGATGTCGCCGTCCATGAAGACCGGCAGGTTGTACATCGACCAGTTGATGCGGTGGTCGGTGACGCGGCCCTGCGGGTAGTTGTAGGTGCGGATCTTGGCGGAGCGGTCGCCCGTGGAGACCATCGTCTTGCGCTTGGCGGCGATGCCGTCGAGGTATTTCTGGTGCTCCAGGTTGTACAGACGGGTCCGGAGCTCCTCGAAGGCGCGGTCCTTGTTCTTGAGCTGGGAGCGCTCCTCCTGGCACTGGACCACGAGGCCGGACGGGATGTGGGTCAGACGCACGGCGGAGTAGGTCGTGTTGACGCCCTGGCCGCCCGGGCCGGAGGCGCAGAACAGGTCGAGCCGGATGTCGTCCCAGCTCAGGTCCACGTCGAACTCGCCGGCCTCCGGGAACACGGCCACGGAAGCGGCGGAGGTCTGGATGCGGCCCTGCGTCTCGGTCTGCGGCACGCGCTGCACGCGGTGCACGCCGGACTCGTATTTCATCACGCCATAGACGCCGTCGTTGCCGGAAAGCTTGAAGACGATCTGCTTGAAGCCGCCGGACGTGCCGGGGGCCTGGTCGGTGACCTCGAGCTTCCAGCCGCGGCGCTCCGCGAAATGCTGGTACATGCGGAAGAGGTCGCCGGCGAAGATCGCCGCCTCGTCGCCGCCGGTGCCGCCGCGGATTTCGACCATCGCGTTCTTGCCGTCGTCGGGATCGGCCGGGATGAGCAGGAGACGGATCTGCTGCTCCATCTCGGGGATCTTGGGCTCGATCTCGGAGACTTCCATGCGGGCCATCTCCCGGAGCTCCTCGTCCTTCTCGTTGACGAGGATGTCCTTGGCGGCCGCGAGGTCTTCCATCATTTTCTTGTATTCCTTGCCGGCACGGATGATCGGCTCCAGCTCTTTGTAATCCTTGTTGAGCTGGACGTATTTCTTCATGTCCGCCATCGCCTCGGGGCTGGCGAGCTGCTCCTGGAGCGACTGGAACTTCCCTTCGAGGGAAAGGACCTTGTCGAGGAGGGAATTGGTATCTGCCATAGGTCAAATGTGCTTGATGTAACAGCGGCGGCGCATGAAGGGTTCGCGCTCGTAGCTGTTCCAGATGTTGACGGCGCTGTTGGACTCGATCTGCGGATTGGAGATCGCCCAGCGGTTGCCTATCTTGAGGGCCTTCTCGGCCATCGCTTCGTAATACATCGCCGAAACGCCCTTGTTCTGCCATTCGGGGGCGGCGCCGTTGACCATCAGGTCGGTCACCTCGTAATCGTGCATCGCACGGAACAGGTGCCACCAGCCGAAGGGGAACAGGCGTCCCTTCGCCTTCTGGAGGGCCTTCGAGATGGTCGGGAAGGCGATGCCGAAAGCCACGATCCCGTCGTGCTCGTCCAGCACCAGGCAGCTCGTCTTGTCGGAGATGAAAGGCATCACCGCGGCCGCTTCCTCGTCGATCTCCTCCTCGGTCAGCGGGACGTAGTTCTGGACCGTACGGGCGAAACTCTCGTTATAGACACGGAAGAAGCGGCGCACCTGCTCCTTGTCCTTCTTCAGCTTGTCCAGGCTGCCGAAATGCAGCTTGTAGCGTTCCTGGACGATCTTCGAGACGCGGCGCGCCTTGTCGGGGACGCCGTGGTTCGCCACCAGGCGGTACTGCAGCCAGTCGCACTCCTTGACGTAGCCCAGTTCCTCCACGAAGTCCTTGTAATACGGGAAGTTGTAGAGACAGTTGAAGGGCGGGATGTTCTCGTATCCCTCGACCAGCATGCCCTGTTTGCCGAAGGTGTTGTAGTACAGCGGCCCGTGGATCTCGTCCATCCCCTGTTCCCGCGCCCAGGCCTCAGCGGTGCCGAGCAGCAGGCGTGCCACCTCGATGTCCTTGACGCAGTCGAACCAGCCGAAACGTGCGCGTTTCTTGCCGTAGAGTTCGTTGTAGCGGGGATTGACCATGGCGCAGATGCGTCCGGCCACGCGTTCGCCGTCCAGCACCAGCCACATCTTGCGGGTGCAGTATTTCAGCGGCGCGACCCGGGTCAGGGAACGTTCCTGGTCGGCATGCAGGGCAGGAACGTACTGGGGACAGTCCTTGTAGAGTTCATCCGGGAATTGGATGAACTGCATCAGCTGTTTCTGGTCCAGGACCTCTTGTACTTTATAATCGGGCATTTCGAATCAATTGTCGTAGTTCGCAAAGATAGCGCAAAACGCCCATCTTTGCAAATCTCCCGGCTGGCGGGGGTCAGGTCATTCAACGTTGAAGCGGACGTCCCCGAACAGGGAAAGCATGCCCCACATGGCATCCTCGTCCGGGGCCTCGGCGCGCATCGTGGCGCGGCATTTCTTGTAGCCCTTGGCAGCGAACAAGCCCTCCACTTCCCCGGATCCGAAGCGCTCGCCCTCGTAGCGGACATACTGGCCAAAGTCGGCATCCAGCGCCTCCCAGGCGGAGAAACGCCCGTCCATGTCGAAATCGACATCGTCCTCCAAGGCGGTCATATCCGCGCTCAGATCCTTCCGCAGCACACCCTGCCACGCAGCTTCGTCCGAGGTGTCCAGCGGCGCTCCGGCCAGCCAGAAACGGAACAGGCCGATCACGTCGCCTATCGTGCCCAGCTTGGTCAGGCGGAAGGAAAGCTCGTCCGGCTTTTCGGACAGGATTTCGACGTCGTATTCCATATTGTCGAACCCCAGTTCGATGAGTTCTCCGAGGCTGAGCGTCTCCCAGGTGTCCCCGTTGTCGATGATCTCTTCGAATCCCGGGTCGTCGTCTTCCTTCTCCCCGACGGGCCCGCGCGGCTCCGGTTCGGGGTACACGATGCCCCGGAAGATGTCCATGAACGCATCCCGGGAGGCCGCGTTGTCGCATTCGCCGAACATCACGGTCTCATACAAGCCGACCCCGTCCGCGGCGATGGCGCCCCAGACCGGCTTATGCTCCCGTTTTCCCATAAAGGGATGCCAGGCGCCTGCCCCTACGGGGGAATCGGGATTCAGGGAATAGTTCTTCAAGCCCCCTTCCTGGCCCCATTCGGCTTCGAAAAAGCCGTCCGACACACAGAACTCCCGCCACAACAAATCCACTTCCTCCATGAACATCTCGGAACGCTCCGCATCGGACGCTTCCAGATAGACCGTATCCCCGTGGATGGCAAAATGCATCCAATTTTCCGGTTTTTCTTTCTCCACCAGGTCGAAATTGACCCCGTAATCCTCGTCCAGTTCCCGGATCTCGTAGCGGGCGGAATCGTAGGAGAGCTTGACCCCCTCCCACTCGTAAGCCGCTTCCGACGAAGCGTTCTGCGCGCAGGCGCAGACGCACGCCGCGGCCAGTGACAGCAGGAACAGATTTTTCATACGATCAGATGCTGAAGTTGTGCCAATGGGGCCCGAAACGGCGGAAGGCCTCGCGGTCGAGCATCTCCCGGTCGTCCGGGTGGGCGATGCTGATCATCAGTTTGGCGCGCTCCTGCAGGCTCTTGCCGTACAGGTCCACGGCACCATATTCGGTCACGATCCAGTGCGCGTCGGCACGGGGCGTCACCACGCCGGCGCCCGGATTGAGCTGCGAGACGATCTTGTTCTTTCCCTTCAGGGTGCGGGAGGCGAAGGCGGTGATGCTCTTGCCGCCTTCCGACATCGTGGCGCCCCGGACGAAATCCAGCTGCCCGCCGGTGCCGCTGAAGATGCGCTCGCCGATGGAGTCGGCGCTGATCTGGCCCGTAAAGTCCACCTCGGTGGCGGAATTGATGGCCTTCATGCCGGGATTCTGGCGGATGACCCAGGGATCGTTCACGTATTTGATGTCGCGCATCAGCACGTCCGGGTTATGGTCGATGAAGGAATAGACCTCCTGCGAGCCGAGCAGGAAGGAGGCCACGACCTTGCCGGTGTCGATGCG
>JAEEGK010008009.1_pt1 | contig 25074 bp, 21 predicted proteins | sample 8958771 | NCBI WGS metagenome assembly JAEEGK01 (sample SAMN16246547, study PRJNA631951) | gut metagenome | biome: gut microbiome; feature: rumen; material: SC-attached | host: Bos | place: Iran: Karaj | collected 2018-10
TACAAACCGGCGGGAGGTGGTATGCCGTTTCCGCGATTTTAGAGTGAGCTTAGCTGTTCTTGGGAATACATTTCGGTGAGCACAATTTTGCCCGGACGGCAAAATTAGCGAACATGAGCAAAGGATTGCGAATGTGAGCGGTGCGGGGCCATCGTAGTATATGTATTCCCATAGAACAGCTTAGCGAACGTCAAATGAGCGGAAACGGCATAGCCCTCCCGTCGTCTGCAACGAAAAAAGGCCCTACCCTTTCGGGTAAGGCCTCGGCAATTTTCCTGTTTATACCTCGGGCTCGATGAGTCCGTATGTGTCGCCCTTACGCTTGTAAACAACGTTGACCTGGTCGGTCTCTGCGTTGATGAAAACGTAGAAGCTGTGTCCGAGAAGATCCATCTGCATACATGCATCTTCGGGATACATGGGCTTGATCTCGAACTTCTTGTTTCTTACGATCTTGATGCCCTCATCCTCTGTCTCTTCAACGGGGGCAAATTCGGAGATGTCGCCTGCTGCCTGATGTCTGTCGATTATCTTGTTGCGGTACTTCTTGAGCTGGCGCTCGATGATCTCTTCAACAAGGTCGATCGATACGTACATATCGGAGCTGCTCTGCTCTGAACGGATGATGGTTCCCTTTACGGGGATGGTGACCTCAACTTTCTGCTCTTCCCTTACTACGGAAAGTGTTACGTGAGCAGTGGTATCCTCATCAAAATATTTTGACAGCTTGCCGATCTTATCTTCGACCGAAGCCTTGAGTCCAGGTGTTACAGTGGTATTTTTGCCGATGATGACAAATTTCATATGCATCCCTCGCCTTCATAATATGTTTTCGCCCGGGGCGCTGCTTAGATCATTGTCCTTGTCCGATCCGGTGCCATAAACGCTTCCGACGTATACTAATGATACCATAACGGAAAACGTTTTTCAATCAGAGCTTTTCCGTATTTCCTTACTCGAAATATCCCACAAATATACTGCGGATGCCCTTTTCAAAGGCTTCGAACCCTTCGGGAAAAGAACCCGCGCCTTCGGCCCAGATAATGTTTCCCTCTCCGTCTTCGAGCTCGAGTGTAAAGCCTGCGACCTCGGATACGTTCATCTCGCTGTATCCGTCCCAGGATGCCACGTCACATTCGCCGGCAAGCTTCTTAACCTCGTCCCACTCGTTCTTTGAAATGCCGACCTCGATAATGGGATCGCCCATGGAATCGTACCAGACCATCTCGGGTCCGTCCTCACCCTCGTTCAAAAAAACGGAATAAGTGTCATTTTCATTTTCGCTGATGTTCTCAAATCTGAGTGATAAGAAATCAAATGATGCCATAATCCCACCTTTTCGAATAACGCCTTATCAATATTCGATCTCTTTTTCTACGGTATCGTAAGTTGAAAGATTCGTAAGATTTATGAGCTTGCTCTCGTCGATATCAACGCTCGTGAGCGATTCGTATTCTTCGATGCCGATCTCGACCGCACCCATATCCTTGACGGCCTGAATGAATCTCTCCTCTTCGGCCTTGACCGACTTGTTGTCGCTGAATGAGGATACGGTGAACCTTACATCTTTATCACCGAAATACAGAACGCTCATCTCGAGACCCGAGTCGTATGTAAGCGTGGGGCGGAGTTCGTAATCCATATCGGGATCGAGCTGATAGGTGATGTCACCGCACCAGGTCGAATAAAGATGCGAACTCTTGAAAAGTGTTCTGAGGGATGAATCGGGAAGTACGCAGTGGCAGTTGAAATCCTGCGCACCCGCACCGTTGCTTCCTCCGGTAAGAACATATCCGTCATAGTAAAGATCGAAGAAGCTTCTGTATCCGAACTCCTGACAGAATCTCATGTTGAGACCGTCGGTATCGTAAGCCATAAATCCGATCCAGCTGTAAAAAGAAGGATCGTGGTTCTCAAGGTAAAGAACGAATACGTCATCACCCTCCTCACCGAGCTGGGGTGTGAACATCGTGTACTTCACATCGTACTTTCCGGGATACTCACCGAGGATCGCATCGATCAGCTCATCGTATGAATAGGTTCCCTTTGCGGGGATCATATACTGTGCATAAGGGTCGTTAGGATCTTCCCATACGGTAACATCCATCTCTCCCGCAAGGAACATCTCGTATGCATCGGACCTGGGCATGTCGAGTTCTTTTTCCTCTTCGGGCTCAGGCTCTTCCACGGGCTCTGAGATCTGTACATCTTCGGGCTCGTCTTCATCAACAACCGCGTCCGAAACACTTCTGTCCTCTTCTTCCTCTTCTTCGACTTCCGAAACAGGTTCGGTGTTATTTCCGCATCCCGCCATCATGGAAAAAGAAAGAAGACCGGTCATAAGCAACATAAGTATTTTTCTTTTCACGGTAATACTCCTTTGGATTTGCATTATTGATCGTCGGTACATGTGTAGACGATCTTTTTTGCATTTGATCTGTCGATTCCCGCTCTCGCAAACAGTTCGGTCAGAGTCACGAATTCAAAGCCCCTGTTCTTAAGCTCGGGGATGATGATATCAAGCGCATCGACGGTATTGTCATTTCCTTCGCTGTCATGGAGAAGAACGAGCATATTGTCGCGCGCGCCGTCAAGAACCTTCTTCGCACGCTCCTCGGCACTCACCTCGGGGATCCAGTCGTCACAGGCATGTCCGCAGATGAAGATGTAGGGAATGTTCTCAAACATCGTATCGTTGAACAAAATAAACGGGGGCCTGAAAAATTCAGGCTCCTTTCCCGTGATCGCCATGATCCTGCGGGAGGTCTCCTCTATTTCCGCACGGATCGTTTCCGCATCCAGTTTGGTCATATCGGAATGCGTAAGCGAATGATTCTCTATGTCGCATCCGTAGGCGAGTTCTTCCTTTACGATATATTCTCTTTCGGGAATGATATTCTGTCCGATAAGAAAGAAGCTTCCGGGGACGCCGTATTTTTTCAATTTGGACAGGACCTTCAGGGATGTGGTATCCGAAGGTCCGTCGTCAAATGTAAGTGCGATTATCTTTTTATTTTCCATGCGGATATTATATCACTTTTTATCACTGCATTAACAGGTCTATGATCTCGCAGACTCTGTCGGTTTTGATGGGTGCCGCTTCGGTCGTAAGGGAATATCCGAAGCCTTTCTCATCCGTCCAGACAGCACAGTTTGTAAGACCTTCCTTATAGCCCTTGAGCTCGCCTGCCCATGTAGCGGCATCGACACATACCGAGACGGAATACTCGTTATAATCGCCGCTGACATCTCTTTCCGTTCCCTTGCGGATGCGGTAGATTTCCTCGCCCCTGTCATAATATATGACTTCAATGAGTTTTCCTTCCAGGGCACGGTATTTTGCATCCAGATCCGGTTCGAGATCATCCGGAACATTGAATTCAAAGCCTGCGATATTTTCTGCTTCTTCAAGTGTATTGCAATCGATAAAGGGATTGATCATATCTACTTCAGCTTCCTCAAGTTCGGGTCCCAGATAGCTGACGGAACCTTCATCATCTTTCATATTTGTCGATTCCGACATAGAAGCACCGTTTGTTTCGGATGTTGCGGAATCACATACAGCATTGGGTTCGCAATACGCATCTTCCGCTGTGGGGGAAGCTTCATACATAGCCTGCGGAGCGGTGTCGGCGGCATAGTTACCGCCGCTCGAGGTTGCGCCGAGTCCGGTGAACACTCCCGATTTTATGCATGCCACGACTATAAGAAGGGCTGCGGCAGCGGGAAGGTAATACTTCATATACTTTATGACGGGCCTTTGGTTAAAAGGCACCTTCACCACATTCTGCTTTCCCTTTGCATCCTCTGAAAGGATCTCCGTTATGTATTTGTCATCGATATCACCGATGGCTCTGAGTAATTTATTCTTATCCGTGATCATACCGTAACACCTTCTTCCTCAAGGCATTTCTTAAGTCTCTCCCTGGATCTTGCAAGGGTCATCTTGACCTTGCTTTCACCGAGGCCGTAGAATTCCGCGATCTCCTTTACCTCACTGCCGAAGAAATACCTTCTTACAAAGATCTTTCTTGCTTCGGGCTTCTCACCTTCAAGGAATGCATTCAGGATCTCGCGCAGCTCCATTCCTTCACCGGGAACAGGAATGCGGTTGTCGGCGATGCATTCTTCGAGCTCATCGAGCAGTGCGGGTATCTCGCCCGCACCCCTCTTCTCCGCATGCTCCTTATCGAGCATGTCAAGGGAGATGTTTCTCGTGATCTTGGTAAGAAATGCAGAAAAAACATTGGGCCTTGTGGGAGGTATGGAATTCCAAGTCTTCATATAAGTGTCGCTGATGGCTTCCTCTGCGTCCTCCATGTTCCTGAGTATGCGAAGCGCAACAGACTTAAGCATCCTTCCGTACTTGGACGCCGTCTCTTTAATGGCTTCTTCGCTCCTGGCAAAAAAGAGCTCTATAATCGCAGAATCTTCCACGTCAGTTCCTCCTTCACTTATATGGACGGAAAAAGAGTGATTCCGGTCACAAAGATTTTACTGTTTGTAGGTTGCGGTCATTGCATCGACGAGATCCCTGAGGATAACGTTGCCCGATGCCCTGTCGATAAATCCGTATGTCTCTGCCACAATGCCGTTTGTGTTGTTGAACTCGTTATTGTCCCAGGCAATGATGGGGATAGAATAAAGTGCGGAGCACTCACCCATGAACCTGTAGTACTCGAGCCTGTCGGCATCGTTGCTCTTGTCTATGCATCCGTATTCTCCGATGATGACGGGGATGCCGTTTGCTATGAATCTGTCGTAAAGCGATGAGAATACCTGCTTGTTGTCTTTCTTTTCGGGTTCGCCAAAGGAAGAAGTTCCGTCAACATTTCCCGCAAAATCATAGGGCCTGTAGGAATGTACGCTCACGATGATCCTGTTCTTAGCACTGTCATTGGGAAGTGAGAAATTGGCGGAGGTGGTTGCCGAAGGCATCTGGCAATATCCGCATACCACGAGGAATCTGTCGGCATTGTTTCCGCCCGATACCCTTACGGTATCGACGAATAGCTGGTTGGCCTGCATGAGTGCATCATAGGCATCGAGAACGGTGGCATTCTCCGACTGGAACCACCACTCAAGATCGGTGTCCTTAAGTCTGGGCTCGTTGATGCATTCGAAGATCAGCTTATTGCTTCTGTCCTTGAAGTGCTCGGCAAGCTGTGTCCAGATAGCCTCGGTATATCTGAGCGTCTTATCGAGGTGTGCGGAATCGGGATAGAAATAATTCTTATCGGTATCGTGATGGATGTTGATTATGACATACATGTCTTTTCCGAGACAGTAGTCAACGATATCCGTCACCCTTGCAAGCCATGCCTGGCTGATATTGTAATTCGCGTCAACGTGGTTGTGCCATGAAACGGGGATGCGGATAACATTGAAGCCTTCATTGCAGAGGGAATCGATGTATGCGTATGTGGTCTTCGCACCGCACCATGCGCTCTCGTAGTCGAGCTCGTTTGCAACCCATGTGCAGTCGGATGCATCGAAAGCATTTCCGAGATTGATACCGCCGTGCATTCCGAGTACGAATTCAAAAGCATCGTTGTCGGGAACGGGCTTTACGGTATAACCGTTGATCGTTGTGGTGCCCATGTCCTCGATAAAGGTAAGGGGCTCTTCTTCTACAGGTTCCGGTTCGGGCTCGGGATCTTCCTGAGGCTCCGCAGGTACGTCCGGTTCCTCAACGGAAGTTACGGTCTCCGTATCATCCTGAACCTGCTGTACCCCGGGCTCGGGATCGGGTACGGGATCGGCATCCGCACTCTTTCCGCATGCACTCAGCACAAGAGTCATGGCAAGTATCAGGGCTGTCTTTTTAAACTTCATATAAAACCTCAATTCCGCCGCTTTCGCGACTTAAAATGTATCCTTTAGATTTTAACACAGGCGGGAGTGCTTTCGGCACCCATTTATACGCATAAGTTTTCTGACAATTTAGCGAATTGTTTTTCTTCTGACGGGACCGTAAAAGGGTGTCAGAATATTAAAATTATCCAAAATTTGCTGTTTTTCTGTATTATATACCAAAACAGATTTTCGATGGTTTCCATAAAAATAATGGGTAATGAGTGTTTTTTTTCGGTGGATAATGTGAGTAACTCCGTGTATAAACCCGAAAATTAAGCTTTTCTTAATACATTTTGGTGGAAAACCCATTTTGCGGAAAAAGTTCCGTTTGGTGTCCGGCAGGGCTTTATTGTCATTTTTTCACAAAAAATATAGCAATAAACAATTCATCCCTGTTTATGTCATCTTGACATGAAGTTCTCGGCACGTTCCAAACTGTCATAACCATAGAGTTTTGCCGTATTCAGCATGGTTTCGTATGCAAGATTTGAATTGTGTGAAGATAATCCGACGATGAACCTCGCATAAAGCTCGAGCATTTTGTCGGAATACGTCCCAAGCTCTCCCCTTAAATACGTCTCGTAGGATGTTTCGAACGCATTGTCCTGGGAGGTCTTGATCCTTCTTGCACGCTCTCCCATTGCGGGATACTTTGCGGCAAACTCTTCCATCCAGTCGACCTGGATCTTTACTATCTGTTCTATTATCGCTTTCTTTTCCTCGGTCAGCTCCGGGAAATTGGAAGCTATCTCTTTGTATCTTTCGGGCGCGGTCGATTCCATCATGCGTCCGTACTTCTCCGTGATGAGATTGTGACCGAGGCTCATCTCCCTTTCGAAGTCATAGAGATACTGAAGGAGCATGGTCTTATCCCATGTCAGGTACTGGCTCCTGCGCATGATATTGAAGGTGCGCCAGTCGTCCTGGCAAGATGCCCTTCCGCCTTCGTTAGATACCTTGTCGAATGCTTCGAACTCGAGCTTTGCTATCTTCATCGCAAGCTCTTGCTTATCCTCCGCGGACCAGAGGGATTTCTTCAAAAGCTCCTCCGTCTGGTGATCGAGATAAGGATCTATGTCGCTGATATAATCCCTGCGGTAAAGCTCCATCGCAAGGTATGCTCCGAGCTCTTCGAAGTCACCTGTCTTCTCCGCCTTTAAAAGAAGTGCTTCAAAGTTCTCACCGTCCTCGAGACATTTAAGTCCCTTCCTGAGCCATTTGTCATGGGGGAAGAACTTATTCTCCGACAGATATTTAAGCTTCATTGCATCGCGGATCGCATCGTATGCGAACATCCTCGATGTCATATCATCTCCGCGCTCTCTGACGCGTATGCAGTTGTACTGGCCTTCCCGTGAAAAGAGTGCGCAGTACTGTGCAAGGTTAAGGAAGAGTATCTCTTCGGGATAGCCTTTGGAAAGCTTCTCCCTGTATGCGGTTACCGTTCCCTCGTCATCCCTCCATACTTCGCCGTTAACCGCGGCGGCAAGCTTGGTGCTCTCGGTGTTTCTCCAGTCGATATCTTCGTATGCGGATGCACCCGTAAGTCTTTCGAAAAACTCGGGTATGACCTGAACTCCCCTTCTGCTCTTTCCGCGCACGTAGGGAGCCCTCTTTATTCCGTCCATATCCTCCGGAAGCTCTTCATATGCACTGCGGAGCTTATCACCTATCTCGGCATCTGTTTCCGCGCTTATCCAGAGGACAACGGAAGGTCCCCAGTCATGGTCCCTTGAAAGCTCATCATCGAAACCGAATGCATCGGAGCCTTCGCCGACCAGCCCCGCTGCGATGCGTGATGCATATTCCGGGAACTTTTCTTCGATCATGGGGCGAACGAAAGTCTCATAATATTTCCTGCAGATGTCGAGACCCTTTACCGAGCCTGATGCAGATCCTTTTCCTGCAGACGCGCTGTCTGCCGCGTTCTCTTTTCCGGAAGCCGGATCCGAAGTGCCCGCGTTTCCTTTTGCGCCTGCTGCCTTTTCGTCAGATGCCGCGGCGCCTGCTGCCTTTATGCACGATTCGTAATTTTCGCGGAGCCTTTCGTAGTACCCGTTCCTTCCGAGAATGCTCTCCATTATATCCATGCCCTGCTTAAAGCATACGGCCGCCGCATCGAACTTGCCCCTGATGTAGTAATAGCTTCCCATTGCGGAAAATGCGGCGCACAGATGCTGGTCTCGCACACCTAAGTTTTCAAAAAGAGCAACCGAAGCCTCCGCACTCTTGAGTGCCTCTTCGGTCTCACCTGTCTGTATCATCGTTGCTGCGATGTTTGCTAGCGATACCGCTTCCTCGTATTCTTTTCCGTTTGCCCTGTCGATATCGAGTGCCTTGATAAGAAGCGCCTTGGCCTTTCCGAATTCGCCCCTCTCCTGATAAAGCAGGGCTTCGTTGTTGAACAGGCTCGCATAGAGCATGTCGTCCGCCTTGAGCACCTCGGCATATATAAGCTCGACCTTGCGGTACATATCGAGAGATATATCAAGTTTTCCCGCTGCCCTGTACATGGACGCCGCATTGAGCAGGGTCGTTGCATAGGGAACGGAGCACTCGGGAAAAAGCCTTCCCGCGATCATGACAGCCCTGTCGGAGATCTCGAAAGCCTTATCCCATTCACTTGTCTCGCGGTAATGGCCTATAAGTTCATTGAGTATCTGAAGAAGCAGTGCATCCTCACCCTCGTCGGCAGCCACTGCGGCAACCTCGAGCATGAGTCTCTCGGCTTCTTCGGCTCTTCCTTCTTCATACAGTTTGTCTATAGCCTGACGTAATGTTTCTATATCCATTCTTTCACCTGCGTTACTTATAAAAAAAGCCGCACCTCATCAAGGCGCGGCCTTTGGTTTCGTAAAATTATTTATCCTTACCGTAGAACAGATCCCTGAACCACTTGAGGGATTCGGTGTATGCATCATATACCGCGGAGTCCTCGGCATTTTTAAGGATCAGCTGCCTGGATACCTCCGACCAGTTGGCGTTCTCATATGCACCGATGAAATCGAGAACGGGAGCATATTTTCCGGTACCGTCAAGAAGTGCTCCGGAGATATCCTTGGAGACCTTGACGAGATCGAGAGCTTCCTTCATAGGCTTGTCGAGCATTGCATCGAGAACCGAGAAAAGTCCCATCAGGAAAAGCTCGGATGAGCTTGCAGCAAGTCCGAATACGGGAGCGAGAAGCTCGGCAAATCTTGCCCTGATAAGTGAGATCCTTGTGATCTCACCGGGCTTGTCCGCACAGAGTTCCTTGGTGACCGCGGTGTTGATCCAGCGCTTTAATTCTTTCTGTCCGAGCATTGCCGCTGCGTGCCCGACGGTAGAGATTCCCGAATTGACGGTCATACGGTTGACCATCGCAAGGAGCGAGATAACAAGTGCGGTATCGTGCTCGATCACGGATGCAGCCTTATCGAGATCGAAATCGGGGTTGTTAACGATATTGAGAAGCTCTATATATGTAGCCTTCATCGGGCTTACATCCTTCTCGGTATCGATAACGGGAAGCCTGAAGAACTTTCCTTCATAGAGGTTGTATCCGCCGCCCGAGGTAAGAGTGTCATAATCCTCCTGGGTATTGACGTTTACCGCTACGAGGGAAACGTTGGGATAAACCTTCTCGAAATAGATCTTTGCCTTGGATATATCGATCTTCTTGTGATCGAGGAATACGTAATCGACAAGATTAAGAACGGGCTTATATTCTTCGAACTGCTTTACCGCAAGCTTTCTGATCGCAAGCTTGTAGCCCGAAGCCTTGAGCTCCTTAAGTCTGTTTACATACAGTTCCTCGGGAACAACATTGTAATCAAAAAGAAGAACGAGCTTATCATGAGGCTCGGTAAACTGTTCGTCTATATCTGAAAAAAGGGAAACGTTCGAAACTTCGACGAAGACAGCCTTGTCGTCGGTAAGAGTACGCATTCCCATGCTCTCGACCAGCTCGATCCCGAGAACCGTTCCGGCCCCGTCAAGACTGCCCGTGCCGAGCATGCTGGGATTAAGCCAGGAGTTATACTTCTGTGCAAATACGGAATACGCTTTTACCTGTGTTCCGCCGTCAAAAAGCGGTATCAGAGTTCCTAACATAGGCTTACTCCTTTAAGATACGATTTCACAGTTATGAAGACAATCGCATAACTAAGGATATTGTACGCTAAACAGGGGTAAAAAACAATATTTAAGCAGTTTTTAGCAGTATATGGGGGCAATTGTCAGATATTATGTCCAGCCGCCGTCAAGGGTGATGATCTGGCCGGTCATATAAGAAGGAGTCTTAAGAAGCTGGACCAGCAGAGCCGCAACTTCCTCGGGGCTTCCGATGCGGTCCGCGGGTATTTCTTTTTTCAGTGATTCCATATCCTCAGCGGAAAAAACGGCATTCATGTCAGTATCGATGACGCCGCATGCGATTGCATTTACGGAAATACCGCTGGGGGCAAGTTCCTTGGAAAGAGCCTTGGTGAATGCATTGAGTCCGCCCTTGGATGCGGAATAAGCCGTCTCCATGGACGCACCGACATTTCCCCAGACCGAGGAGATATTGAAGATCCTTCCCGAATGCTTTCTGAGCATAAGGGGGATCGCACATCTGCAGGTATAGAATGCGGAGCTGAGGTTTGTTCCGATGACATCATCCCACTCATCATCGGTCATATCCTGAAGCAGTCCCACATGGGAGATTCCCGCATTGTTAATGAGAACGTCGAGATCGGTGATACCTTCGAAAAGCTCCCTTACATCCGCCGAAACGGACATATCGACACGTTCGGCACAGACACTGACGGAGTACTTTTCCTCAAGATAAGCTGCAAAGGTCTCAAGCTCACCGATGGAATTCTTACAGGTGAGTATAAGATCGTATCCCGCTCCGGCAAGTGCCTCGGCGATCGCTCTTCCTATTCCTCTCGATGCTCCGGTAACAAGGGCATTGGGCTTTTCGGAATCAACTACAAATCTTGCGGGCATTGGCAAACCTCCTGTCACAGATCGGATGCATCTATATCGAGAACTATTCGTGCGGTGAAATCGGGATACGCCTCTGCGATATCCCCGACGATATGCTTATACAGGGCTTCCCTGTCGGCAGCTTCAAAATCGATTATTATGTCGGCAAGGATCAGCTTGTTTTCAAAGTCAACCCTGAAGCCGTGCATCTGAAGAACCTTATCGTGTGAAAAAATGATATCGGAGACCTTCTCCCTCATCGCGGATACTTCGGGATGGGTATTGTCTCTCGAATACACACCGACCGCTTCGATGATGACTCCGTAATTCGCATATATGGTATGCGTGATCTTTCTGGAGAGCGTATCTATCTCGTCCGCACTCTTGGCCGAATCTATCTCGACATGAACGGATCCCATATATCTTTCGGGACCGTAATTGTGGAGGATGAGATCGTATGCACCGTACACTCCGTCAAACTCGCATATGGCATCCTTGATCTTCTTGGTAAGCTCCGCATCGGGTCTTCTACCGATGATATCACCGAGCGTTTCGGTGAGCATATCGAGTCCGGCCTTGATGATGAAGAAACCGATCAGGATACCGACGAAGCCCTCGATCGAGAAATGGGCAAAGATATATACAAATGCCGCTACGATGGTGGCGGATGATGTGAGGACATCACCGAGTGCATCCTTGCCTGAATTGACAAGCGCATCGGAGTCGACCTTTTTTCCGACGGCGGTAACATAAATGCTCAGACCGATCTTTACACCGACCGCAAGGATCAGGATGATTATCTGAACGGTCTCATAGGATATCTCGCCGGGGTTGTTTATCTTCTTTACGGATTCGATGATCGCGGTAACGCCGGCATAAAGCACCAGAACGGAAATAACGGCAGCGCTGATATATTCAGCCCTGCCGTGTCCAAGCGGATGTTCCTTGTCAGGGCGTTTTACGGCAACCTTTGCGCCGATGATAGTGATGACCGAACTCAGCACATCGGTAAGGTTGTTGACCGCATCGGTCACGATAGCTATCGAGCCGCTGGCAAATCCTATCACCGCTTTAAGGATCGAAAGGATCACATTTGCGATGATGCCTATGATACTTGTCCTGACTATTGTTTTTTCTCTGTTCATTTTCTCAGATGGATTTACATCTGATCTGCCATGTTCCTTACTCTCTCGATAGCCGCCTTTACAGGAGGGAGAATGATCACGATAACTGTAAGGATCATCTCAGGGATCAGATAAGCAAAGTTGTAAAGTATGGGATATACGGCAGGTGCGAAGAAATCTTCGGGCATATAGTCCATCCAGAAGAGATATCCGCCGAGTGCATGGAATGCACCCCTGCATATTACCGCAATTATATAACCGATAAGAAGACCGTTCTTTTTTCCCTTGAAGAATCCGCTTACACCGAGTGCGGTGAATGCAAGGAAATAGTCACACATTACCTGAAGAGGGGAAAGCATGTATGAGCCGCCGCCTCCCTGGATGAACTGAAGGATGCTGTAAACAAATGCCGCAGCGAAACCTACGCCGGGGCCGTACAGATATCCGACAAATACTACGAAAAACATTGAAAGAAGTGTGACCGATCCTCCCCAGGGAAGATGATAGAGCTTTACGAAAGAAAGAACAAAAGCAAGTGCTATGGATACACCCGCAAAAGTGATAGTCTTGACGGAGAACTTACTCTTTGTTTCCTTCTTTCTGCCTCTGATGACTCCGATGAGCACCAGAGCGAAAAGCAGTGCAACAACAAGTGCAACATACCCGCCCGCATTGATTACATAGTAACCGTCTTCTGCATTCCAAAACATAACATTTCCTCCTTACGCCGGCATTACCCGGATCAAGTTACAGGAACCTTGCGGCTCCATGGGTTTCGGGACTTTTCCCGATCTCAGCTAAGTTAAGCACCCCAAGTATTTAATTGTACCGGACCGGAGTTTCCGTATCCGACCCGAACATAATAACACTTTTATCTGCAAAAAAACAGTTTTTTATTGATCACTTTTGGCTTTAATAAGTGCAAGTTCTGCTTCCGAAAGTTTCCTGTATTCTCCTTCCTTAAGCACAGGGTCAAGAACAAGCTCACCCATCCTCAGTCTCTTGAGATAAATCACTTTGTTGCCGACCGCTTCGAGCATTCTTTTCACCTGATGGAAACGGCCTTCTGTGATGGTCAGGTGGAGGCCGTCATCCTTAAGCTCCGCTTTTGCCGGAAGTGTCGGCTTGTCATCTCCTATATCAACGCCTGCTTCCAGCTTCTTCATATCGTCTTCAGATACGGGCTTTTCGGTTATGACCAGGTACTCTTTTCCGACATGCTTCTTCGGAGAGATAAGGTCATGGAGAAGTTCCCCGTCATCGGTGAGAATGAGCAGGCCTTCCGTATCCTTGTCGAGTCTGCCGACCGGTGAAAGATTCTTAACTCCCTCTTCCGCAAGAAGTTCGACCACTGTCACCGATGCACCTTCCTTCGTGGATGATACGGTGCCCGCGGGTTTGTTGAGCATATAGTAGTGAAACCTCTCATACTCTATTATATGTCCGTCAAAAGAGATCTCATCCGCCGACGGATCTATATGCATTCCGGGATCCGTTACGGCTTCACCGTTTGCAAACACCCTTCCCGCCTTAATGAACGCCTTGATCTCTTTTCTCGTTCCTATTGAATTGTCCGCAAGAAACTTGTCTATCCTCATATAAAAATCCGGGACATTACCTTAAGAATGCCCGTCGTATGCTCAGAATATATACTCTGCGATATCTCCCGCCATAAGCGCATGCTCGCACCTTGCAGCCGCTGCCCTGTCGCCCGCAAGCGCATGGATCCTTGCTCCGCGCGATGCCGCCGTATGTGCATCAAGCCCCTGTGCAAGAAGTCCGGTGATAATGCCGGCAAGTACGTCCCCGCTTCCCGCGGTGCCCATCCCCGAATTGCCGCAGTCATCATTACAGACTATGTCTTCATCAGGTGTGACCGTATATGTGACATCTCCCTTTGCGACAACGGTGCATCCGAAATATTCCGATACCGCCATTCCGAGGCTGAGCCTGTCTCCGTCCGAAGGTGCATCGGGTACGATCTTAAGAAGCCTGTGGAGTTCCCCTTCGTGAGGTGTTAATATGATCTCCCTTCCCTCCGCGGACATACGCCTGAGGTCATCCGACAGATATCTTCCGGTATCGGATGAAATGATCGTCAGTGCATCCGCATCGAGCACAAGGGGCTTTGATCCGCTTCCGTTTATCAATGCATCAAGCCGGGCGACCGCTTCAGCATCCGTTCCTATTCCGGGACCCGCAAGATACACATCGCTCCACTTATCGAGCATATGCATTCTTCCCGCAAAAGAACCCGTATCGTAAAGTGCCTCGGGAAGAGCAGTCTGGATGATGATGCGGTTGCATTCGGGTGATGATATCTTCACCATTCCGGCACCGCTCCTGTATGCGGCACGTCCCGCAAGGACCGCACAGCCCGCGCTTCCGTAGCTTCCGGAATAGATGAATGCTTTTCCGAAGGTTCCCTTATGTCCCGAAGGATCTCTTTCGGGAAGACATTCCCGGATGGAATATGACAGACGTATCATTTTTCTTTCTTTCATGGCAGGTCTCCAAAGTCCTTTCAGTTAAGCGGCATATATCCCGTAGAGAAATTATCCGCAGTTTCATCGAGACTCTTAAAGTAAAGACTGAGCATCACTTCCCTGTTATAGGGAGTTCCCTCGTTATATGTTGAATTATAGCTGTAGATCTGCGATGTGGTCATCACATTTCCCGCAGGTATGAGCGAGCCGTATATTCCTTCCCCGGTGACGCCCTTTCCGTCTATGGTCATTCCGTCGATATCGACCGTATAAGTCGTATCGGTCCTGTTCTCCATATAAAGCTTGTAGCCATCATGGAACTGATCCGTATACTTGCAGGCATATATCACAAATTCATCATTTTCGAATATCGGATGATAATCCGAAAGGTCGAATTCGGGAACCGTCACCTCCGCGGTTGTTGTGATGAACACAGGGGTCTCCGATTCGGCAAGCAATTCGTATTTCAGGGAGAATACCGTGACACCATCAAATACCATCGTACCTATATCATTCCCGGGGATGTCATATACCGTCTCATACACCTGCGTGGTCGTATTCTTTCTGAAATTGCCCCCCATAAAAATATAACTTGTCGATCCGGATACTCCGTTGATCGAATTACAGGAAGCATATATCTCAACGTTCTTCCCGGAATAATTCTCGACGAGTAATCCCACCTTTACATTTCCGGCAGGCCATGAATCATTTTCGGGATCAAGGCTCGGAACCTGATATATGCCGGAAACGGTGATCTTGATCCCGCCTTCGTCATATATAACTCCGTCACCGTTTATCCGGTAACCAACAGGCTTATACCATTCGTAGCCCGAATCATTAAGTTCTTCATTCCTTCGGTAATGCGTTCCGATGACCCCGGTAGCCACACATATCATAGAACCTATAAACAAAAAGTCCAGGATGAAGAAAACGATCATAGACTTAAATAAACGCTCGCGGAAGCCTTTTGCGACCCACGGACGCTTTTTGGCAGGCAAGTCTTCACCAAATCCCGAATTCCAATCATCCTTTTCATAATCAAGGCCGCAGTTCGGACATACTTTATCCCTGCCTGTATCTATCTCCCATCCGCAAAAACTGCACTTTGCAATGGGAGCCAGTCTGGCCGGCTTGTCCGGTTCTGCCATAGATGCCGGCTCTTTATATATCACATCGTTATCATCTTTCGGGCAACGGATATACAAAATGACCGTTCCAACGGTCAGGACAGACAGCCCAATAAATACCATTCCCAAAAACATATAAGCCCCAACTGTCATTTTTCTCTCCTGATTTCAAGCTCCGGACGTGCCGGTCCATGCGCAGTACATAACTATCTTATAACAAAGAACTGTAACAAAAAAGCAAAATATCCCTATCCCGAAAGAGGGTCCGGAGATAGGAATATTTCGCTTTCTCAAGAGACATATATATAACCCGCCCTATCATAAGATACGTACTTGGGTCTGAGACAGATTATCGGTTAAAAACAGTTAAAAAATCAATCCGTTCGGCAGAAAAAGACAGATTTTTGCAGAAAATGACTCCGAAATGCCCTGTCTCCTCTTCATAAGCGGGACCGCTTACGGCACCCCTCTTAATCATATAGACGGCCAAGTACCTCCGCAAGTCACAAAAAAAGACCCGGAGAAGAATCTCCGGGCCTTTATATATCAGGTCATCACCAATCGGAATCCCAGCTTGAGTAGTCCGAATCCCAGGAATCGTATGAATCCCATGAACTGCCGGAATCCCAGTCATAATCATAGCTGTAATCACTGCTGTCATAGCTTGAACTGCTTCCGGAATCATACCATGAGGTATCCTCGAAATCCATTCCGCTGTGATCGTAAACGCGGTAGTTGTCCGCGGTGTCATCGTAGATGATGTCATCAAGGAAATCACTGTCGGACATGTAATCCCAGGTATCATATCCGGAATCGTATGAGTACCATGATCCGCTCTGGTAATAATAGTCATTGCCGTTATAGCGGTAATATCCCCTCGAAGGAGACTTATCCAGCATCGCCATAACAAACAGTATCAGAAATACCAGACAGGTGATTCCGAAACGTGTGAAGAGGAAGAATCCGAGGATCTTGCCTATCGTTGAGACCGAACTGCGGGACTTACGCTGCGGTGCGGGCTGTGAAGGTCTCTTATCGGCAGCGTGACCCTTCTGGTCCGCTATCTCGGCTCTCAGTCTCTGATACAGTTCGTTGACCGCATACCCCTCGTCGGAGCCCTGATATCTTATCGCCCTCTCACCGTTTGCCTTGTTCTTATAAACTACAAAATCACCGGTCTCACTTTTATAGATACCGAAGGCCTTGGGCTCTTTGATGTCCTTTCCGATGAAGAATCTTGTAATGTTCTCGGGGGGAAGCTTATGTGCCGTATACCACGCCCTGAGTTCCTCTATGGTCTTGGGCTGGCCGGAAGCGGTGCGGTTTGCGGTGGGCGTTGATCCGCCGCAATAGGGGCAGTAATTAAGATTATCATCGATCAGCTGATCGCAGTAATTACACTTAACTTTCATTATCTGCCTCCTTCCCGCCATTATCATTCTTGTGGAGCAGATCGGTGACGTCTATCTCAAACTCGTCGCCTTCGTTCATATCGGTCTCATCCCACTCTATCTCGGTATCATCCCTGCGGAGATTCATGAAGATGGCAACGGAGATCGCGGTCATAAGGATCATATATATCGCAAAGATCACATAGAAGACCGTGTTCTCGGATTTTACGCAGAGCTCATATACTCCGTGGAATATGACGGGGACAATGACCGCTTCGCATAAATACATTTTTCCGTTCTTAATGTCGTTCCTGCTATGAGCAACCTTCGCAAGTCCGTAGTAATATCCCATGAACACGGAGATGACTACCTGTGCGAACACGGGAAGAAGAAGTGCGGAAGCCTTCAGTGCAGAGCCGTACTTTATCACATACACGATGTTCTCGGTGATGAGGAATCCGACGGAAACAGCAACACTGTAAACGATGGCATCAAAGGTATAATTGAATTCCTTATTCTTCCAGGTAAGAAGCTTAAGCACAATAAATCTTCCGCCCTCTTCGATAAGTGCGGTGAAGACAAATGCATCAAGAAATGTATAAAAAAGGATCGAAGTTCCGTTGTAGGTGCTTTCGAGGAGCATTAATCCGAGTGTGCGGAGAAGAATGTCGACGAGCATGACAACCACTCCGGCTCCGAAAAGTTTCAGAAGGAGGAGCGGTGATTCCTTTTCGACAGAATCAAGTTTCCATACTGCAAAAAGCAGAACAAGTCCCGGTATAAATACAAGTGCGAGCATAACGCCCTCCTTTTACTTTTACTTTTACTTGCGAAACGAGGGGACTAAAGCCCCTCGTTTCAACCCAAACATTCCTATATTACAGATGAAGTACTCTTTCCTTGATCTCCTGGGTTCTGCCCTGGTTCCAGAACTGGGTTCCGATGTAACCGCAGGTCCTGCGTGCCACGTTCATCTTGTTCTGATCGCGGTTTCCGCAGTTGGGGCATTCCCAGATGAGCTTTCCGTCCTTGTCGTTGACGATCTGGATCTCACCGTTGTATCCGCATACCTGGCAGTAATCACTCTTGGTGTTGAGCTCTGCGTACATGATGTTGTCGTAGATGTACTGCATCACGGAGATGACTGCATCGATATTGTCCTGAAGGTTCGGTACCTCGACATAGCTGATCGCTCCGCCGGGTGAAAGTGCCTGGAACTGTGATTCGAACTTAAGCTTTTCGAATGCATCGATATTCTCGGTGACATGTACGTGATAGGAGTTGGTGATGTAGCTCTTATCGGTAACTCCGGGAATGATTCCGAATCTCTTCTGGAGACACTTTGCGAACTTGTAGGTGGTGGACTCGAGAGGAGTTCCGTAAAGCGAGAATGCGATGTTGCTCTCGCCTCTCCACTTCTTGCAGGCATCGTTGAGCTTCTGCATTACTTCAAGTGCGAAAGGAGTTGCGGTGGGATCGGTGTGTGACTTACCGGTCATATACTTGGTACACTCGTTGAGTCCCGCATATCCGAGTGATATAGTTGAATATCCGTCGAAGAGAAGCTTGTCGATCTTCTCGCCCTTCTGGAGTCTTGCGAGTGCGCCGTACTGCCAGAGGATGGGAGCGACATCGGAAAGAGTTCCCTTGAGACGGTTGTGTCTTGCCATAAGTGCCCTGTGGCAGAGCTCAAGGCGCTCATCGAAAATGCTCCAGAACTTATCCATATCACCGCCTGATGAGCAAGCGATATCGACAAGGTTGAGAGTTACGACGCCCTGGTTGAATCTGCCGTAGAACTTGGGAGTTCCGTCGACGTTCTGAACACCGGGCTCGTAGGTAAGGAAGCTTCTGCATCCCATGCATGTATATACATTGCCGCCCTTGAGTTCCTTCATGACCTTTGCGGAGATGTAATCGGGAACCATGCGCTTTGCGGTACATTTAGCGGCAAGCTCTGTCAGATAATAATACTTGCTGTCCTTGGTGACATTGTCCTCATCGAGAACATAGATGAGCTTAGGGAATGCGGGAGTGATATAAACACCCTTCTCATTCTTGACGCCCTTTATGCGCTGCTTGAGCATCTCTTCGATGACGGTCGCAAGGTCATCCCTGGTCTGTCCCTCGGGAACCTCATCAAGATACATGAATACGGTGATGAAAGGAGCCTGACCGTTGGTGGTCATGAGGGTGATGACCTGATACTGTATGGTCTGTACACCGGCCTTGATCTCATCAAGGACTCTCATCTCCGCAACCTTGTTGATCTCTTCTTCGGAAACGGCGATGCCCGCATCTTCCATCTCCTTCCTGACCGTAGCCCTGAACTTCTCACGGCTGATCTGTACGAAGGGAGCAAGATGTGAAAGAGAGATACTCTGTCCGCCGTACTGGGATGATGCGATCTGTGCGATAGCCTGGGTCGCAACATTACATGCGGTGGAGAATGAGTGAGGCTTCTCGATCATGGTCTCGCTGATGACGGTTCCGTTCTGGAGCATGTCCTGAAGGTTTACGAGACAGCAGTTGTGCATATGCTGTGCAAAGTAATCCGCATCATGGAAATGAATGAGACCTGCCTCGTGAGCCGCAACGATATCCTCGTCGAGAAGGAATCTCTTGGTGATATCCTTACTTACCTCACCTGCCATATAGTCACGCTGTACGCTGTTGACGGTGGGATTCTTATTGGAATTCTCCTGCTTGACCTCTTCGTTGTTGCACTCGATGAGGGACAGGATCTGCTCGTCGGTGGAATTGGACTTACGGACAAGCTGTCTCTTATATCTGTAGGTAATATATGAACGGGCAACGGCAAATGCTCTCTGGTTCATGATCTCATTCTCGACCATATCCTGGATCTCTTCCACGGAAAGAGACCTGGGAATCCTGGAACACTGAGTGAGCATATTATCGGCAATGACCTCGATCTGCTTCTCGGTCATCCTCTCTGTTTCGATAACACTTTCATTAGCCTTTCTGACAGCCGCAACTATCTTCTCAATGTCGAAAGGCACCTCACTGCCGCTTCTTTTAATAATCTTCATAAGACACTCCCCTGCCCGATCGCGTTTTTATCGGTTTTATATTATAATCCGGCCGAAATTCGGTATATATAGTGTAATTTCATATGGCCGTGCACTACATATTGTAGCCCTCGAAAAAGGTTTTCGTCAAGATATTGTGCGACATAATATTACTTAAATGATCATTTGATTTTTTGTGAAAATTGTTCAACAAGCCCGCAAAGCCTTGATTTTACTGGGTTTTTAAAAAGAAACACAGTAAAAGACACGGTTTGCGCCGTGTCTTTGTACTTTATGTTAACCGCAATATCTTGTATGTCAGTCCCTTATAAGTGCCAAATGTCCTCATTGTACTGCCTTATGGTCCTGTCTGATGAGAAGAACCCGGCTTTTGCAATGTTGACGAGCATCATGCGGACCCATCTGTCACGGTCCTCATATGCGGCAAAGGTCTCATCCTTGACCCTGATGTAGTCCTCAAGATCTATGAGGGTCATGAACCAGTCCTTGTTCATCAGCTCGCTCTTGAGCCTGGTAAGCTTGACGACATCACCAATCTTGAGCATCTGCATGCAGGTGATGAAGTCTACGGCTTCCTTGATGACCGGCCTGTTTTTGTAGTAATCCATCGATACATAGTCGGCTTTCTTGTAGTGAGCGATGACGGTATCCGATTTAAGTCCGAATTCGAAGATATTGTCCCTGCCTACAAGCTCGGCTATCTCCACATTGGCTCCGTCGGCGGTTCCGAGAGTTACGGCGCCGTTTAGCATGAACTTCATATTGCCGGTTCCGGAAGCTTCCTTGGAGGCAAGTGATATCTGCTCGGATACATCGCAGGCGGGGATCATCTTCTCGGCGTACGTGACATTGTAGTTCTCGACCATAAGAACCCTCATATAAGGATTTACTTCGGGATCCTTTTCTATGAGTTCCTGCAGGCAGAGGATCAGATGGATGATATCCTGGGCGATTATGTAAGCGGGTGCCGCCTTCGCACCGAAGATGAAGGTGATGGGCCTTACAGGCTTCTTTCCCTCCTTTATCTCCAGGTACTTATGGATGATATAAAGTGCATTCATCTGCTGGCGCTTATATTCGTGAAGTCTCTTGGACTGGATATCGAAGATCGAATCGACATTCAGCTCTATTCCTTCTTTTTCCTTAACGAATTCGGCAAACTGCTGCTTCTTGATCTTCTTGATGTTCTCGATGCTGCTCAGCACCTTGTCATTGTCCTTAAACTCAAGGAGCTTTTCAAGGTCTTCGGCATTCTTCGTATATCCGTCACCGATGGTCTCGCTCAGGAAACCGGAGAGTTCGTGGTTACATGAGATGAGCCATCTTCTGAATGTGATTCCGTTAGTCTTGTTGTTGAACTTTTCCGGATAGATCCTGTAGAAGCAGTTGAGCTCGGTCTCCTTGAGAATATCCGTGTGGATCGCCGCAACACCGTTGATCGAATGTCCGTAGTGGATATCGATATGAGCCATATGGACTCTGTTACCGTCATCGATTATGGCCACCTTCGGATCGTCATACTTGTCCTTTGCCCTCTTATCGAGCTCCTTAATATAAGGGACCAGATGGGGGACCACTTCCTCGAGATAATCCATGGGCCAGGTCTCGAGTGCCTCGGCAAGTATGGTGTGATTGGTATACGCACAGGTAGCGGTAACTTCCCTGATGGCTTCGTCCATTCCGAAATGTTCTTCCTCTACCATTATCCTGATGAGCTCGGGAATGACAAGTGTCGGGTGGGTATCGTTTATCTGGACGGCCGCATGCTTTGAAAGTTCGGTGAGCTCATACTTTTTGTCCTTCATATCCTTAAGGATGAGCCTTGCCGCATTCGCGCACATGAAGTATTCCTGATAGATCCTCAGAAGATTACCGTCCTTGTCGGAATCATCCGGATACAGGAAAAGAGTAAGATTCTTCTTTATCGCTTTCTTGTCAAAATCTATGCCCTTCTTAACAAGCCCCTCATCGAGGCTTTCAACGTCGAAAAGATGGAGCTTGTTGACACCGTTTCCGTAACCTATGACATCTATGTCATACATTTTGGATGTGACTTCAAAATCCGCATACTTAACCTTGAAAGAAACAGGTGTCCCCGTCAGCCAGCTTTTCTCCTCGATCCAGTCATTCTTTTCCGCTGTCTGCGCATTGTCCTTAAATACCTGCTTGAAAAGACCGAAGTGATAATTGAGTCCGATACCGTCGCCGGGAAGCCCGAGCGTTGCGATGGAATCAAGGAAGCATGCCGCAAGCCTTCCGAGTCCGCCGTTTCCGAGCGAAGGCTCGGGCTCGGCCTCTTCAATGGCAGCCATGCTCTTTCCGTTCCTCGCAAGTATATCGGAAAGCTTGTCATAGATCCCGAGGTTGATCAGGTTATTGGAAAGAAGCTTGCCGATGAGAAACTCCATCGATATGTAGTACACCTTCTTTTCACCCGATATCGGGATCGATACATCCATCAGTGTCTTTACAAGTGAAAGTATGGAATAATAGAGCTCTTTGTCGGAACACTCACCGATCTTCTTCCCATAGTCGCGCTCGGTACAGATCCCGAGCTGCTCCTCAAGGTTCATGATTATCACATCTCTCCCCAGATTGCGATTACTTTCCATATATATTTGATCCCCTCTCCCTCATTCGAGTACGTCTTCGTACCTCACCTGCATAAGTGTGTAAGGCATCCTGATGCTGCGGCCCTTGTCACCTCCCATGAGCCTGCAGCACTCCCTCAGTGCCTCTTCTCCGATATCCTTGAAGTCCTGCCGGACCGTGGTCATGTTCTTGCCGGCATATCCCATAAGCGTGATGCCGTCAAATCCGCAGACCGGATGGAACACATTCATATCGGTAAGTGCTTTCATCGCACCGATCGCCATCAGATCCGATCCGCATGCGATAATGTCCTTATCACGCCCAAGCTTAAGGGTTATCTCCCTTGCTTTCTTTTCACTGAATTCACCGTTCATGACGGTCAGGTCAAAACCCATCTCTTCGGACAACTCCATAGCCCCGCGCACTCTCTCCTCTGTGACGTAGCTGTTGGTCCTGCCCGATATATACAGGACGCTGTTACTGGGTCCCGTATTCTCAGTGATCGTTTTCCTGAGGATATCCTTCTGAGCCTGGGCGTGATCGACGCCTATGTTGGAAGTATTCTCACTCTCAAGGGGCATATCGACAACAACATTTTTGAATTTCTCCCTTTCGATAAGCTCCGTGAGTGCGGTCATGTCCCTGTCGAGACCGCATACGATGATACTTCTTATGTTCTGGGCTTCCAGCCTGTGCTCGATCTCCGTAGCGCTCATTCCGGCAAACATGGAAAAGAATAACGGAACGACATCAAGCCTTGCTTCATTTCCCGCTTTTACGGCTCCCATTATATACTGCATCATTATCTCGCTCGATGCGAGCGTCTGTCCGTCGGGATCCGTGAGCACCGCAACTCTTCCGGATTGTTTGGAAGAAAGCGATGCGGCTACCGAGTTAGGGATGAAGTGAAGCTCCTCAATTGCTTCATTTACCCTGATGATCGTATCCTCCGATACGCTGGGGTAATTGTTTATGACCTTGGAAACAGTTGAGACTGCAACGCCGGCTCTTTTTGCAACATCTCTTATTGTTACCATATAACCCCTCCTTTTTATATATTGAAACCCCTCATTTAGGAAACCGTTTTCTTAATGATACTACTCGCTCTCCCTTTTGTAAAGGAGGGAAATAAAAAACTCCCGGCAGCTGTTGCCGGGAGTTTCGTATTCACGCTGTAAGATTACTTCTCGTCTGCGGTGAAGTATACGAAGAAGAGGTTTCCTTCGCTGTTATCCTCATAGTACTCAAGGAATGAAAGTGAGAAATCCTCATTTCCTTCGGGAGCTTCGAAGATAAGAACTCCGGTGGTTGATTCCTTAACCTTGAGCTCATACTCCTCGGGAAGCTGGTCGTCAAGGATCTTCTCGCTGGTAGCTACGGGGAAAGCATAAGCATCGTCCGCATCATCGCCCCACTGAAGCTGGAAGTCGGTGTCGAACATGGGGATGCTCTCCTGGAAGGTGTTCTTAACGGTTACATTTACAACTACGAGAATGTTTCCTTCGGAAGGAGTGTATCCGCCGATCGCATCCTCGGTGTAATATGCGCTGTTAACGGTGAAATCGAACCAAGCGGTCTTCATCTTGGAACCGATCTTTCCTTCGTAAAGCTTGGTGCCGTCATCATACTCATAGACATCTACATCTTCGTCGTCGGAAACCCATGAATCTCCTGCATTCTCAATTCCGGTCTTGCCGCATCCTGCGATGGAAAGAAGCATGATTCCGGTAAGAACTGCTGCTAAAAATTTCTTCATAAATAATTCTCCCTAAAATGATAATTTATTCCCTGTTTTAGAAAAATACCCTATTTGATAAATATGCCGGAGAGATTTCTCTCCGGCATATATCAGATTAATTCATCAGACTGACCGGTCAAACGATTACTCGATGACAGATGCAACTCTTCCTGAACCAACGGTACGTCCGCCTTCTCTGATAGCGAAGGTAAGTCCCTGCTCCATAGCGATGGGGTGGATGAGCTCGATGGTCATCTCAACGTTATCGCCGGGCATGCACATCTCGGTTCCCTCGGGAAGGGAGATAACGCCGGTAACGTCAGTTGTTCTGAAGTAGAACTGAGGTCTGTAGTTGTTGAAGAAAGGAGTGTGACGTCCGCCTTCATCCTTGGTAAGAACGTAAACCTGAGCGGTAAACTTCTTGTGGCAGGTAACGGTTCCGGGCTTAGCAACAACCTGTCCACGCTCGATGTCTTTTCTGTCTACACCACGAAGGAGTGCTCCGATGTTGTCGCCGGCCTGAGCCTCGTCAAGCATCTTACGGAACATCTCGATACCGGTGATAACTGACTTGCCCTTCTCTTCCTTGATTCCAAGGATCTCGACTTCGTCGTTGAGGTGAAGAGTTCCACGCTCTACACGGCCGGTAGCAACAGTTCCACGTCCGGTGATGGTGAATACGTCCTCGACAGGCATAAGGAAAGGCTTGTCGGTGTCACGCTGAGGATCGGGAATGTAAGAGTCAACGGTAGCCATAAGC
>JAEEGK010008010.1_pt1 | contig 25073 bp, 18 predicted proteins | sample 8958771 | NCBI WGS metagenome assembly JAEEGK01 (sample SAMN16246547, study PRJNA631951) | gut metagenome | biome: gut microbiome; feature: rumen; material: SC-attached | host: Bos | place: Iran: Karaj | collected 2018-10
TCCCCAATCCCCAATCCCCAATCCCCAATCCCCATTTATTTTTTTTTATGTTTTATTAATAATAATAATAATATTTTTTTTATTATTAAAATATTTATAAAATTTCTCAAAAAATAATTAAAAAAAAATTAAATTAATTCATTATTATCTTCAAAATGAATAAAAAAAATATAATTTACATATCATTATTATTATTTTTCCTTCAAACTATCACATCTCATATATTAATTCGTTCACCTCCCGAATTAATATCCGAATTCAACAACAGCCCAATTAAAATGAGCGTAAGTAACTTTGGTCATATACCATATGGTCATTCAATAATTGGTAGAGTTTTATACGATCCAAATGTGACTGAAAATCAATTAGCATGTACACCATTGAACAGAGAGGCAAGAGAAAATCCAAATGTTGATGAGAGTCCAATAATATTAATAAAAAGGGGTAACTGTAGTTTTAGTGAAAAAATATATAACGTTGAAATGGCAAATGGTCAAATTGCTATAATAATGAACAATGCTCCTGGTCCAATAGATAAATTAATTATGGTTCAGGATGAAAGAGGAAAGATATCACATATTCCTGCGGTTTTAATATCAAAAGATGATGGAGATAAAATAATACAATTTTATGAGAAGAATAAGGATAATAAAGACATAATAAAATCTATTCGATTTGAAATATTTTTTGAAGTTGAACAATATGATGGAAGTGTTAATTATGATTTATGGTATAGCCCTGATATAGATATAGTATATTCTATGATGATTGGTTTGGAAAAGTTTCAAAAAATTATGAAAGATAAAGCAATATTTAATTTACATGCTTTTTCTTATGTTGATTTTAATTATGATTCATATACTAATAAAGAATATGATAATTGTTTAGGTTCTGGAAGATATTGTGTTTTTCCAGTGAAAAAATCTATTAATGATGGAAGATTAGTATTAAAAGAATCGATTATTCAAAAATGTGTTTGGAATTATTCTTCTAATAAAAACAAAGCAGAAATTTTTTTTAAATATATTAATAAATTTTATGATAAATGTTATTATTTAGATAAATTTAATGAAGATTGTACTAAAAATGTTCTCAATGATTTAGATATATATGATGAAATAAATAATTGCTATAAAAATTCTTTTGAAAATAATGATAAAAAAAAGAACTATGATTTAATATATGTTAATAAATTATTAGATGAAGATTATAAAGAACGAAGAAGATTAATGATTCAAAGAAATCCTTCAATGACAATCAATGGAAGATTGTATTTAGGTGAATGGGATTCGCAATTAATATTTGAATTTTTATGTGCGAGTTTAATTAAAAAACCTAAAGAATGTTACAATAATGAAGTTGAAGTAATTACTAATAAAAGTAATAAGTTTAAATTTATTGTTATTATATTTATTGTTATATGTATAAATGTTTTGGTGTTCTTGTTTTGTAAAAATATTATTAAAAAAAAAATTCAGGATAGAATTAATTCAACGGATATTAATTCAAGAATTGATTCAGTTGTTAGTTCGTATTTAGCAATGAGAGATTCTTAGAAAAAATAATAATAAATAATATAATATTAATTAATAAAATTTAAATTATTATTTAATTTTTTTTAATTTTATAATAATAATAATAATATTATTATTATTATTATGTCATATTCAATGTCTTTATGGAACAAAGCGAGTGAATTTGCGAAAACATTTGGAAATTCAAATGAGGAAATTAATAATTTAATAAAAGAAAACGAAAATTTAAAGAATGAATTAAATAATATTAAAAAAAAGTATGAAAATATTTTAAATGAAATTACAATTAAAGAACATAATAAACCTTTATCAAATAATGAATATGAGAATTATTATAATAAATTAATATTTAATTTTAAGAATTTTTTATTAATTTTTTTTGATGAAGGAAATTTTATTGATAAAATAAATGAAATTTTTATTAATGTGAATTCAGAAAATTTTTTTGATAAAATTTATTCATTATCAAAAATTATTAAACCTGCGATTATAAAAAAAATTATTAATGAAAATAAAGAAGAAATTGAAAAATTATTAAATTTTAATGAAGAAACAAATGATGAAATTAAAGAAATTATTAAAGAAAAATATTTTAATTTTGATGTTGAAGATGAAAATAATGAAAAAATTTTTAATGATTTATTTAAAAATTTTGAGAATAATTTAAATTCAATTATTAATGAAAAAAATTATTTAAAAGAAAGAAATTTAAATTATGAAGAAAAATTTAAATTATTAAATGAAAATATTGAAAATTTTCAAAATGATTTTAAAAATAATCAAGAAAATAAAAAAATATTAAATGAAAATATAAAAAAATTAAATGAAGAAAAAGAAGAATTTTTAAAAAAAAATGATGAATTATTAAACAAAAATTTATTATTAGAAAAAGAAAAAAATGAAATTTTAAATAAAAACGAAGAAATAATAAAATTAAATGAAAATTTAAATATTAAAAATGAAGAAAATAATATTAAAATTTCAAATTTAGAAAATAATTTAAATGAAACTTTAAATGAAAATGAAAAATTAAAAAAAAATATTAAAAATTTAGAAAAAGATTTGGAACTTTTAAATGAAGATTATAATTCAATAAATGAAAAAAATGAAGAAATTGAAAAATTAAATCAAAAAATTGAAAATTTTGTTGAAGAATATAAAAATTTAGAACAAAAAAATATTGAAATTGAAAAAAATTATTTAAATGAAATTGAAATTTATAAAAATAAAATTTTAGATTTAACTAATGAATTAAGCAATAAAAATGAAATTTTAAATAACAAAATCGAAAATGAAAATATTAATATTAATTATCAAAATAAAATAAATAATTTAGAAAATCAAATTGAAAAATTAGAAAAAGAAAATTTAAATTTAAAAAATAAAGAAAATGAAGAAAATAAAAAAATCGATAATATTTTAAAAAAAGTTAATAATGATTTAAAAAATACTGAATATTTAATTGATAAAAGAGTCATTAGTTCTGTTTTAGTAAATTATTTTGATAAAAATACTAATGAAAATATTAAACAAAGTTTATTAGAAACTTTGAGCGGAATTATGCAATATTCAAATGAAGATAGAAAAAAAATGGGTTTAAAACCTGTTGAAATTCCAAAAAATAATAATGAAAATAATAATAATAATAATGATAAATTAAAAAATATTAGTGATGAATTATATAATTTTATTGTTAATAATTAAATTATTTTTTATTTATAAATTTTTTTATATTATTTTATTAATATTAATAATAAAAAAAAATTTAAAATATTTTTTAATAATTTTCTATGAAATTGTAATTTTTTATATGATTATTTTTATATTTAAAATTAATTTGTTGAAATTCGTTTGTGAAATTACAATTTTTTTCTTTGTTTTCTTTAATATTATTTTTTTTATTTATTTCATAATCAGGAAAAACTTGTTTTATTCCAAAAATATTATTTTCTTGAGTTGGATTATATTTTTTATTTACACATATTTTTTTCATTGGTTCGATTTTTTTATCTTCTTTTTTTAATAAATTTTGAATTTTATTTAAATTATTTATAAATTCATTATTATTATTTTCTCTTATGTTAAATGTAATATTTTTATTATCAGAATTGTATTTTAAATTATAAATGTGAATTCCTTCTTTTAATAAATTTTTTTTAAATGAAATTTCATCGAAATTATTATTATTATTATTATTATTATTTATAATTTTAAATTCATGTTCTAAATTATTATTATCATTTTTAAAATTATTTTTTAAATTATAATTTCTTTCATAAAATTTATCATCATATAAATTAGAAGTTGAAATGTTATTTTTATATTTTAAATTATTATTTTCATTATTAAAATTATTATTAACATTATTATTAAAATTATTATTAACATGATTATTAAAATTATTTTCATTATTGAAATTAATATTATTTTTATTTTCTTTGTTTTGAATATTATCTAAATAATTATTATTATAATTAAAACCAACAGATTCACTTAATTCTTTTATTTTTCTATCTTTCGCTGATAAATTTTCATTATCATTTTTTCTTTACATAATTTCTGTATTTGGATCTTTCCAATCTAATTTACATGTTGTCCATTTTGATTTATAACTACCAAAATCATATTTATTATTATTAATATTATTATTGTTATTATTATTATTATTTAAATTATAATTATTATTTATTAAATTTTTTTGTTGTCTTTTTTCTTTTAAATTTTGTTGAATTTTTTGTAAATTTTCATTATTATCGATGTTTTTATGAAAAATATTTGATTGTTGATTAATATTTCTATTTATTTTTGAAGTGCTTGAACTTTTATCTTTATTATTATTATTATAATAATAATTAACATCAGCGGAATTTTTTGAATTCCAATTTATAATTTTTCTTAACGGATTTGGTTTGGGAATTTCATGACCTTCATTATTAATTTTATTTTCTTCTTTTAAAAAATTTCCTTTGATTGATTTATTAAAATTATATTTTTTTTCTGAATCAAAGTATTCTTTACTAAATCTTTCACCTGCGGATTCTGAAGGAAAGTATAAATCTGGATTATAATTTTGATTTTCATTTTGAAGAGAAATAATTTCGTTTTTATTATTATTATAATAATCATCATTAAAATAATTATAATTTTGTAAATGATTAAAAATTGTTGATCGATTTGATAAATTTCTATGATTATTATTAATATTATTAGAAAAAATGTTTGGTTGTGAATTTGATTTTAGATTTTTATTATTATAATTTCTATTAATTTTAATGTTTGATTTTAATGAATTTTTTTCAAAATTTAAAGAATTATTCAAATTAAAATTTTTATTTTCATTTGAATCATTAATAAAAAAAATGTCACTTTTTTTAAATTTGTTGTAATAATCTTTATTTGAAGAAGACATAAAAAAAAATAATTAATTTTTAATTAATATTCATATTAAATAAATTTGAATTAATATTAAATAAATAAAATTAAGATAATAATATTAATTATTAATATTATTATCATATTCATTAAAAAAAACATATTATTATTATTATTATTATATTTATAAAAATATAATAAATAACTTTTCATTTTTAAATCAGAAAAAATGTAAAAATTATATTAAAATACATTGAGTATTTCCCATTTGACAACAAATATTACTAGTTTTTGAATCTAAAATTGCGGCATCAGATTTTTCAATTCCTGATAATTTATTTTTAAGTGTAGATTCTTCATTTAAATTACATTCATTATTTAAAACATAAAATTTATCTAATAATTCTTTAGAAATTGGTTTATTTATTTTTTCAGAAAAAACTTGAAATTCTTTTAAAAAATGAAGCATGTCTTTGACTATTGAAATATATAATTCACTAATTTCAGTTTCTCCTTTTTTTAAATCCATTTGTAATTTTTCACAATTATTTGAAATGTCTTTTGATAAAATTAATTTAAATAATCCTTTGAATTTATGAGCGTAAAATTGAACTTGATTTAAATCTTTTGATGAATATGATTTTCGAAATACTATAAAATCGTTTATAAATGTTGTATTTATAAAGTTTTCAAAGTTATTTGCGGAAAAATCGTCAAAATCAAAACCATAATTTTCTATTGCTTCATAAAAATCAAATAAATCTCCGTTTTTTAAAAGCTCTGGTGGAATTTCTTCGGACATTTTAATAATATAATTATATTTAGTTTTTAAATTTATTCTTTTTGTAATTTATTTATTAATTTTACATTTTTATATTATTATTTTAAATATATTTTTTTTTATATAAAAATATTATTAAAAATATTATTAAATAATAATATTTTTATATAAAATAATAATAAAATGGAATTTCACATTCCAGGAAAAAATATTTTCTTTTTAATATTAACAAGTTTTTTAACATTAATAATTTTTATTTTATTAATATTATTAGCAAAAAAACGTTTAACTAATATAAATAATATCTCTTTATTATTAGGATGTTTAGTATGGTTTATTGCAGTTTATGTTGAATCAATTTTTCATAGATTTTTATTAGGTTATTTTGAAAGTAATATTTTTTCATTTGCTCTTTATGGAGGATTTATGGCAGGTTTATTTGAAGAAACAGGAAGATTAATATGTTTTTTATATAAATTAAAACCTTCAAACTATCATAAAAATAATAGTTTATTTTATGGAATTGGTCATGGAGGATTTGAAGCAGTATATTTATTAGTTATAAATTATTGGGTAATGTTAATATTTTGTATATTAATAAATAGAGGTTTATTAGATGAATATGATGAAAAAAAAGATTCTCTTACAGATTTCGAAAAACAAATTTATGATACAATGATGAAAATTTATGATAGTTTAAAAAATAATTTAAGTTTTTTTAATAGTTGTTTTTGTGTTATTTGGGAAAGAATAAGTGCTATTACATATCATATTTCAGCTAGTGTTCTTGTGTGGTATGCGTCAAGTGATTTTAAAAAATATTATAAATTATATTTACTTGCAATTTTATTACATTTTAGTTTTGATTGTTTTGCTCTTATTTTTGCTCATTATATTAGTATTATTTTTATTGTTGAATTATTTATTTGTGGAATGTCAATTGGATGTGCTTATATTGCTTATAAATGTTGGAAATATTTTGAAGTTAATATTGAAGTTAAAAATAATTTAATTAATTATGAAGCAATTGCTTAATAAAAAAATATTATTATTATTATTTTTAATCTTAAAAATTATTCAATATTTGATAAAAAAAATAATAATATTATATTTTATAAAAATATATTAATATATTATTAATTAATAAATATATTAATTAAAATTCTAATTGTTTTTTCCCATTCCAAACAATATAAAAAAATTAATGTGTTATTAATCTTATTGTTGGTTGTCGTTTATTTCCCATCATTAAAATAAATCCTTCATCTTCCAAAATTTTTAATGAATCTCTAAACTCAAAATCACTATAAATAAAACCAGATTGTCCTGAATTATTAATAACTTTTTTAATCTCATCTCTCAAAGAATTATAACTCACACCTTTTCTAGCAATTTCTTCATAATCTCTTAAAATATTTTTAATATATCCACTTATAGTTTCTAGTTTTTCTCTACTACTACTAGTCATTCCCGTAGTTAACATATCCATATCTATAACGCCAGTCACTGGGTCAGTAGCAGCTTGTTGAGTTGCTACTTTAATTAATCTAATTGCTTCTTCGACATCTTCCATTTCAACTGTTTCAGAGAATCTCGCTCTGGCTCTCGCTTCAGATAAACGTATTAAAGATTCTAATTGTCTCGGTGTGGCTGATATGGTATTTTTCCCATGACTTAATTCTCTCATATCTATATATATTTTTATTAATTCATTTACAACATTTTCGGATATTTTCGGTGTTAATTTTCTCGCTTCGGAGATATATGCAGTTAATACCTCTTTTTTTATAAATGTTATATCACTCATATCATTTTTTTTATCTAAAGTTTTATCTTTTTTTTTACTTTTTGTTTTTGATTTTTTATAGTTACTATTTTCTTCTTCTAAATCCATTTTGTTATTTAAATCCTCATTTAAATCTTCTATGCCATAAAGAGAAACAATATGTGTTGCTAATCTTCTATCATATGCTTCGTTATGTTTATCTAACATGAGATATATCAAATCGAACCTACTTAATAATGAAGGTGGTAGACGTATATTTTGAATAACACTTAATTTAGGGTCATATTTCGAATGAATTGGATTAGCGCTTGCTAAAATAGCTGTTCTCGCATTTAATTGACATATAATTCCTGCTTTAGCCACACTTATTGTTTGTTGTTCCATTGCTTCATGTAATATAACTTTAGTAGAATCGTCCATTTTATCAAATTCATCTATACAACATATACCCCTATCACTTAGAACTAAAGCTCCGGATTCTAATATAAGTTCCCCAGTTTCAGGGTCTTTAGTTACATATGCAGTGAGACCTACCACACTACTACCTTTTCCTGAAGTATATATACCTCTCGGGGCTAAGTTATGAACGAACTGGAGAAGTTGGGACTTTGCTGTACTAGGGTCACCTACGAGTAATATGTTAATATCTCCTCGAAATTTACCTTCTCCCGATTTTGTAAAATCTTTAGATACCCCCCCAAAAAGTTGTAGAAGGAGACCCTTTTTTACGTCATCATTTTCCCATATACTCGGTGCTAGACTATTAACTAATATGTTATATATATCTTTATTTTTTTTTAATTCATCCACCTGTTTTTGTATATCTTTTTTATATATATCATTTAATTCATTCGTTTCGTATTTGAGATTATTATTATAATTATCCATTTCATCTAAATTATTATTAATATTATTTTCACTTATCATAATATTACTATTGAAATCATCATTATCTAAATTCATTCTTAATTTATTATATTTCGTAATAGAAACCACATCGATATACGTTCTAAACGTTGTTTTTGTTACTCTTTGTCTGGGATTAACTCTTATTCCTTGTGCTCGAAAGATACCTACAAAATTACATCTATCACCCGGTTTAACAAAATCGACTAATTCATCATAAACACATAAATGCATTGTAACAGGTGTTTCTCCTTCGGGCATGTTTTCCGGTGTTTCTTGACTTTTAATAAATTGTTTATCATTAAATAGACTTAAATTATGTACTAATTCAAATGAACTTTTACTTTTGCAGTTGCTACATTCAATAGGTTCGGTTATTACACTACGAATTAATTGACTTTTTTCATCTTTCCCACAAACTGTACATTTAAAATATGCTTCTTGCATTTCGGGGATTATTTCAGATGTTCTTATTACAATTCCGGAAATTGATATTAATCTATCAATGTCTGAGGAGTTTAAATCTCGTATACGATTTTCTTTTTGTAGATTTATAATTCTAACTTGAATTTGTTTATGTAATAACATTAAATTCGTTGTTATTTGAGAGGAATTTTTTTCTTTTATTATGTCTTGATAAACTTGACTAGCAACGGCATCCATCAATGGAATCATTTCGGTGGGGAAATTAGTTAATTGATAATAAAAAGTTTTTTCATAATCAAACAAATGATTACCATCTATATTTAAAATATAAACCTTAGTGTTATGTATTTCTTTTAACATTCGTATATAATAATTTTCTTTATCATCATCTTTTTCTTGCGGGATTTTATAGTCGATTAAAAAATTTTTAAATTTTTGTGCCACTTCGTTTGGGTTAATGTTAGTTCCCCAAAAAACTTGATTTTGATTTGTGCTTTCGCTGCTTGAGGGGATGTTTGCTTTTAAAGGGTCGCTTGATGTGATTTGTTGGGGGGTGAATAAAGGTAGACTATGTTTTCCTCCTGCTATGAAACCTCTGTTTGATTCTAAGTTTGGTTGGAAGAGATTTTCGATTGAATGTGAACTTTGAACTGATTGAATTGGAATGTCTGAATATTTTATTTCTTGAGTTGATTTTTCGTGTTTTTTTGATGAACTTTCTTTTTTTGATGTACTATCTTTTTTTGAACTGTTTGAGTTGCTTTGTTTATTACCGCCAATTGGACGCATGTGTTTTTATATTATTTAAAATAATATTTAATTTTATATATGAATATTTAATATTAAATTATTATTTTTTTTTTTTTTTTTTATAATCAATTTTTTTTTTGTTTGATTTTGTGACAAAAGTAAGAATTTTTTTTATTTTTAATTATTAAATTAAATTTATTATTATTTTTAAATTAAAATATTTAAATTTAATTTTATTCAGTTTTATTTTTTTTATTTTTTTTTTTGGATTGATTTAATTTTTCAATGTTTGTTTTTGATAAAATTTTTGGTTTAGTTTTATACATAATAAATAAAAATATTAATAATAATAAAAACATACATGAAATTGCAATAACAGAAATTTTAATAATTTTTTCTATTTTTTTTTTCTTTTTATTATTTTTTTTATTATTTTTTTTCTTTTTTTTTTCTTCTTTTTTTTCCACTTTTTTTTTCTCTTTTTTTTCTTCTTTTTTATCAACAAAATCATCATCTAAATTTAAATTTTTAATATAATCATTAAAAATAAGTTCTTTAAAAATTGGATTGCTATCGCTTGAATTAGTAACATTTTTATTAGTTAAAATATATTCAGCTTGTTCTTCACTAATTTTATCTTTACAATAATCAGTAATTTTTTTAAAATAACTAAAATAAGCTTTTTTATGTTCTTGTAAAAATAATTTTAATTCAGATGTTTTATTATTTAAACTATTTCTAATTAAAGACAAACATGCGATTCTTTTTGCTCGAGTTTTTAATTGCTCAATTTTTAATGAATCATTTGTTAATTTTTTATCAATTGTTGAATTTTTTGTATTATTTTCTTTGTTTTTTACATCAAAAACTGAAAAATCTTTGTTTAAAATTAATTTAATTAATATTAATATTGAAAATAAAAAAATATTTTTCATTTTTTAATAATAATAAAAATTAAATTTATTTATAAAATATTTTAAATAATTTTTACTATTTCAATAAAAGCTTCATTTAAAAAATTTTCTTCATTAACTTTTACTTCAATAATACTATTATCATCAATAGTAAAATAATCTTCAATATAAAAAATTAAATTATTATTATTATTTTTATTATTATTTTTTATTGAATTCATTACAATTTCATTATTAATTATTAATTCAAAATCGATTTTTTCTTCAGAAATTAAACCAACCAAAATTTTATAAATTCCTTTAAAATTTATTTTAATTTTTTCACTATTTTGATCCCAATTGTAAATATCTAAAGCAATATTAATATTTTGAATGCTCCAAATAATAAAATTATTATCATTTAATTTTATGTCATTTGATTTGCTCCATTTTGCTGTGCGATAAACTGAACAAAAAGCATCATTAATTTTAGCTTGAGTTTCTAATGCGTAATTTAATTGCTCGATGTTTGCTTTTTTATTTAATTCTTGATCGATGCTGTTTATTAAATTGTTGAGACTAGTTTCGTTAAAAATAAAATCGCTGTTGTTGTTGTTGTTGTTGTTATTGTTGTTGATGTTGTTGTTGTTTGTTGATGTTTCGAAATTGTGAATTTCTTTGTAGAGAAGTTTTATGTCGTTCGCTTGGGATTGAAGTTCGTTGAGGATTTTTATATTTATTTTTTCGAAGTCTGTTGTTATTGCGTTTCGGAGATTTATTAATTCGGATTTCATTAAATCATTATTATTATTATTATTAAAATTATTATTATTATTATTAAAATTATTATTATTATTATTATTGAAATTATTATTATTATTGAAATTATTATTATTATTATTAAAATTATTATTATTATTTTTATTGAAATTATTATTGTTGTGAATTCTTTGTAAATTATTTTGAATTAGAATATTTTCAAAATCTTTAAAATTAATTTTATTTTCATTAATTTTTTCTATAGATTCTGTGACACTTCCAAATTGGATTTTTAAACTTTCGATTAATCTATCAAAATCTAAATCAAAATCATTAATTCTTGTGTTTAAATTAATAATATTATTATTTAAACTTTTGTTTAAATTATTAAAATTATTATTTAAATCATTGAATTTTTTATTATGATTTAATAAATTATTATTAATATCTTTCAAATCGAAATTAATTTTATTAATTAAATTATTATTAATATTATTAATTTTATTATTAAAATCAATTTTAATTTCATTAAAATTTTTATTAATTTTTTTTTCATTTTCTTTATTAAAATTATTATTATTATTAAAATTTTTAATAAATTCTTCAAATTTAATTTCAATTTCTTTATTAATAATATTTTTAATATCATTTTCATTAATTTTATTATTTTCTCTATTAGAAATTAATAAAATTTCTTTCAAATCTTTTTTTGTAATTTTTTCATTTTCATCATTTTTTTCATCAGAAATTGAATTTTTATTTAAATTTAATTTATTAATAATATTAAAATATTCATTTTGAATTAAAGTCACATTATTTTCTAAATTTCTAATTTTCGAATCTAATTTTAATACAAAATCATACAAAGTTTTATTTTGTTCTATTGAAATTTGTGAATTCATGTTTGAAATTAAATTATTATTAATTGAATTATTAATAGTTGAGTAATCTTTTTTTCGCTGAAAATTCATTTCACCTAACATTTAATTTAAATTTAATATTTAAATTTATTAATTTATTTAATTATTTTCTATGGAAAATTTAACATCTTCAAATAATAATAATAACGTAATTAATAATAATAATAATAATAATCAAACAAACAATAATAATAATAATAATAATAATAATAACAATGAAAATTCAAATGATCAAAATCAAAATTCAATCGAAATTAATAATAATAATAATAATAATAATAATAATAAAACAGAAATTATCGAAGAAAAATTCAAAGAAGAAGCAATTCAACTTTTAATAGTAAAAGAAAACGGAAGCATTGACATTAATAAAGAAGGAACGAATTTTTTATATAATTTAAAAAACGAAAAATTGGCTATTTTAAGCATAAATGGACCAGAAAAAAGTGGAAAATCTTATTTTATTAACAAATTAATAAATAAAGAAAATAAATTTAGTAATAATACAAAAGGAATTTGGATTTATGGAAAACCTTTAGAATTAGAAAATGGAGCGAAATTATTAATTTTAGATTGTCAAGGTTTGAATAAAAATAATATTGAAAGTAATAAATTATTTGTTTTAAGTAATTTATTATCAACTTGTGCGATTTATTTAACTAATGAAGAAATTAATGAAGAAATTATTAATGATTTTTATACGTTTACTGAAATGGATAAAAAAATTACTATTAATAATAATTTATTAAATGTTAGTAATAAAGAAATAAATAATTCAAAAGAAAATATTTTTTTTAATGAAAATGATAATAATAATAATAATAATAAAGAAAATCTTAATCAAATTAATTTTGAAAATAATAAAAATAAAAATATCATTAAAGAAAATAATAATAATAATAATAATAATAAAGAAAATAATAATGAACATTCAAATAATATTAATAATAGTAATAATAATTTAATTAGAATAAATATTTTTAGTAATAAAGAAATAACCGAAGAAAAATTATCAGATTTTTTACCTGAATTAATTTGGATAAACACAAATAAAAAATCATTTAATTTCGAAGAAATAAAAAACGAGAATTTTTTAAATTTATACAAAAATCGAAAATATTATAATTTTAATAATAATAACGAATATTTAAATAACATTAATGAATTATTTTCAAACATTAAAAAAACAATTAATATTAAAAAAATAAACAATCAATTAATTGATGGTGAATTTTTATTTGGTTTGTTACAAAATTATTTAGATAGCATCGACGCAGATGAAAATCCGGTTATAAATCAAGCGTTAGAAAATGTTTTATTATACGAAATTGATAATTTATCAGAAAAAATATTTTATGATTTTAAAAGTAATTTTAATAAATCTTTCGAAGGAAAATTTCCAATGAATTTCATTGAAATTTATTCAATATTTTTTAAAATGTTTAATGTAAATTTAAAGCAATTTTGTATTAAAATTAAGAATTATAATTTAAATAGTATTCAAATTGGGAATTTTATAATAAATTTATTTGAAAAGATGCAAAATGAATTAGAACAAATTTTAGAAAATAATCAAGAATTTTATGATGAATGGATTGATGTTGAATTTAAAGATTTTAAGAAAAATATTAATACGATTGAATTAAAAAATTTAGAAGAAATTAAAACATTTTTTGTTTTGTATAGTATGACATTTAAAAATTGTTTGAATAAATTTTTAGACATTCCTAATGCGAATTTTTGTAAAAATTTATTGAATGTTTTATTGAAAATTTTTCAGGATTTTGTTTCGAATAAATTGAAAAATTTAGGTGAAATTATTAGTGAATTTTTTGAAAATAATAATAAAGAATTTTTAAAAAATTGTGAAAATTTAAATAATGATATTAAAAAATTGACTGAGCAATTAAATAATGATAAGAAAATAATTGAAGAAAAAAATAATGAAAAAATAGAATTAAATAGAAATTATTTAGAATTAAAGAATAAATTTGAAAAATTTGAAAGAGATTTTAAAAATAAAGACAAAGAATATTTAAATAATTTAAATTTAGAATCACAAAAATTTCAACAAATTCAAAATGATTTGACTGTGCAATTAAATGAAAAAGATAAAGAAAATTTATTATTAGAAAATAAAATAATCGAACTTAATAAAAAAATTCTTGAATTAAACACAAATGCAAATAAAATAAATGAAATTAATAGAGAAAATTCAAAATTAAAAGAAGAAAATGAAAATTTAAAAAAACAAATTTTAAATATTAAAAATAATAATAATAATAATGAAAATGAAAATAATAATGAAAATTATGAAAATAATAATGAAAATAATAATAATTCAAATTTACATTCGTTATTAAAAAATTTACAAAACACATTTTTAATTTTCAATCAAAATTTTAATAAATTAGACAACGAAAATACAAAATACATTGAATTAATTAGTAAAGAAATAGAAAATAAAGTTCATAATTGGATAGAAAAAGTAAAAAATTTCAAAGAAGATCAAATAAAAATCGTAAATGAAAAATATGAAAAAACATTAAAAATTTTTAAAGAAGAAATTGATGATTATAAATTACAATTAACAAAATTAAATTATGAATTAAAAGATCAAACGCAACAAACTGAAAATTTTAAAAATAAACTTAATAATGCAAATGAAGAAATTTCACAATTAAATGAAATTTCTAATTACAAAGAAAATTTAATTAATACGCAAAAAGATGCAATTTCTTTGTATGAAAGTAAAATTAACGAAATTAGTAAAAATAAAGATGATTTAGAATTAAGTTTAAATTCAAATATTGTTAAATTCAAAATGAAAGAAGATGAAATTGATACAATTTTACTTGTAATTGATGCGTTTTTGTCAAAAAATAAAGAAAAATATGAAAGATTTTATAAAAAATTAACTATTGAAGTTAGAAATAATGTTGAAAATATTGCTAAAAAATATAAAATTTTTAAATAATTTAATTAATAATATTTTTATTATTATTATTATAATAATATTTTTATTATTATTATTATTATTATAAATTAAATAAAAATGGGAATTATTATTGAATGTAATTGTTCAAAAGAAAATAAAAAATTTACTGAAAATTTAGAAATTTGTAATGAAAATAATGAAATTTTTATTGATAATAATAATAATAATAATAATTTTATTGAATGTAACATTGATTTAGAAAAAATAAAATTAAGAAATAAATTTACAAATCAAAATTCACAAAATCAAACAACAAATTCGAATAATTTCAGTTTGAGTCCGAAAAATTTAAATAAAATAAAAATCGAAGATAAATTTTATTATAATAATAATATTAATAATAATTATTTTTTTTCTAATGTTTTAGACAATGATTCAACGAAAATTGAAAATTCAGAAATTAATTATGCAAAAACTTACGATTCGTTTAAAAATAATAAAAAAAACAATAAAAAAATATTCGAAAATTCTCAAAAAATAAATAAAAAAAAAATAATAAAAGCAATGAAAAATATTAAAGATAAAATTGAATTAAAAAATGAATTAGAAAATATTTCACAAATTTCAAATAATATTGAAAATATTAATTTAATTGAAAATAAAATAAATTTAAAAATTTATTTTAATGAAAGTTTTATTTTTAAAAAATTAATTTTTGAAAAAGAAAAAAATAAATTTGTTAATATTAATTATTTAATTTTAAATAAATTGAATGAAAATGATGTTTTATACGATGGTTTTTTTTATAAAATTAATATTAATAAAAATAAAATTTTTAAAAGATATTTTCAAATTACGAAAAATTGTTTTAAATATTATAAAAATATTTTTGATTTTAAAAATAATGAAAATCCTTTGGTTCAATTTGAAATTATTAAAATTTCTAATTTAATTATTGTTGATAATAAATTTTTTAATTATCAATTTTTAAATGAAATTAAATTTATTTTTCAAATTAATTTATTTAATTTCGATGATATTTTTTTGTTTGGAAATGAAATTGAAGAAAATGGAAAAAATATTTTTAATATTCTTAATTTTCTTATTAATTATTATAATCAAAATGTAAAGTAATAAATTTATTATAAATAATAAAATTGTAAATTTAATTATAAATATTAAAAATAAATTATAATTTTTCATTTAAAATTTAAATTTTTAATAATTTTTTAATAAAAATTTAATTTTTTAATAAAAAATTTATTTTTTTCAATAAAAAAATATTAAAAATTTTAATTTTAATAATAAAAAAAACAAATAAAAATTTCAATAAAATCACCATAAAAAAAATATTAAAAAATAAATAAAAAAAATAATTAATTAAAAAAAAAAAATTTTTTTAATAATTGACTAATTTTCATTTATAAAATGGGGTTAATATTAAAAGATAATTAAAAAATAATTTAAATATTCGCTGCTCCTCCATGTTGTTCAATCATAGCATCAATTTCATCATTGTCTTGCATTTTTAAACTTTCAGGTGTGTCACTTTCTTTAATAGACTCTCCTTCATAAAGAAATCTAACTGAACTGGAGGGATAACCATTTCGATTGCAATATGTATCCATTAACTTTTTTAATTTGATAGTTTTTTTAAGTTTGAAGCATAAACTATTTCCATTCTATTATTTTATATTATTATATTTTTATAATATATTTTACTTGATCTTTAACTCTTATATTAATTTCCCCGGTTGTATTTGGTTTAATATCGGATTTATTGTCAGCGTTCATTGTTTGTTTTAAATAAAATTAAATTTTAACTCAGGCCTTATCATTTATAGCAGGCAGGTTTAAATGAAAATTAATAATTTTTTATTTAAATTTTAATTAATTATTATAATTAAGTAAAAAATGAATATTTTTTTTAGTTAAATTTAAAGTTACAATTTAAATTAAATTTATATTTTTTTTTATTATTTACATAACTCAAAAATTAATATTTAATTTAATTTTAATCTTCATTTTCTTCATCAATTGTTGCTTCAATAATTCTATTATTTTTTTCTTTGATTTGAGTGATTAAAATTTTAATTTTTTGTGATTTGTCTCTAATTTCAAATTCTTTTTGATTAAGAATATATTTTAAATTTTCATTTTCATTTTTAATTTCTTTTTTTTCAATTAAAATTTTATCATATTTTTTTTTAATTTCTTTATTTTGATTTACTAAATTTTTATTTTCATTTTGCAAAACATTCAAATTTTCATTTAAATTTTCAATTTTATTTTTATATTTATTTTCAATTTTTCTATTAAATTTTTCTAAATTTACAACTTTTTCAATAAAATCTGTGTATTTTTCATTATCATCAAAAAAATCATAAATAATTTGTTTTTCTTCTTTATTAAACAATTCAGAAAATTTATTTTGATAATCATAATTAACATCATCAAAAAAATTTGGTTTTTTAAAATTAATCATACTTTTAGTTAAAAAATGCATTTGCATTTTATTTTTAAAATTTCTTTCATTAATATTATTTACAATAATATTCACAGAATTTTTTTTTTTTAGTTTTTTATAATCAATTTTTATTTTATTATTTTCTTCTTTTAAAATTTTTATTAAATATTGATAATCAAAAAATTTTTTTTTATAATTTTTAATTTCATTTGTTATTTTTTCAATTTCGTTATTTAAATTTTTGTTTTGTTCTTCGATTTTATTAAAATTTATTAAAATTTTTTCGTTTGATTCTTTTAATTTTTTTATTTGTTTTTCTTTAATGTTTAATTCTTCTTTTAATTTATTAATTATTGATTTTTGATTGTTTTCTGATGAATGAGTCGTTGTTAAATATTTTTTTTTTGATTTTAAAGTGTTGTTTGAATTTGATTTTGATAATAAAATTTTAGTTTTATCAAAATTTCGATTATTTTTTATTTTTTTTTCATTTAAATTAATTTCTAATTTTTTTTTATTATTTTCATTATTATTATTATTATTTTTAATAATATTTAAATTATTTTCATTTTTTTTAATATTAAACAAATTTTTTAAAATTTTCGTTTGAATTTTATAATTTTTTTTATGTTTATTATTATTATTTTCATTATTATTTTCATTATTATTATTATTTTCATTATTATTATTATTTTCATTATTATTAATTAAATTATTATCAGAAAAAGAATGTTCAGATGTAATAATATTAATTGTATTTGTATTTGTATTTTTACTAATATTATTTTTTTTATTTTTACTTTTTTGTTTATTTTCATCTGTGCTATTTGATAAAAAAAAATCATTTTCATTGTTTGGTGTTAAAGATCGAATTGAATTTGTGTTTGTTTTGAATTTAAATTTTTTCATTTTTAATTTTTTATTTAATTTTTTTATTAAAATTGATTCATTTTCTCTGAATGTTAAATGATCATGAAAAAAATTTTGAAAAATTGTTGTCATAAAAATTTAAATTTATTTTATTAAAATTTAATAAAAAAATAAATAAAATTTTATAATAAAAATAATAATTTTATATTAAAAAATATTTATAATCGGAGGCAAATAATTTTTATTTTTTTTTGCATAAGAATTAATATTATTTATTATTGGTTGAGAATAAAATAAATTTTCTTGTGAATTTGAATGAATATTTTTTTTTAACATTTTTACATAATATTTTTCAAATAAACTTTCATTATTATTATTATTAAAATTATTTTTATTTTCTAATGTTTTATTTTTATAATTTAAATTATATTTTTTTTTACTATGAATTAAATTTAATTTTTTAATTTGTGGCAATTTTTTATTCATTTTATTATGATTTAAAATCCAATTTTCAGTGTTTTTTAAATAACGAGCAGGAACATTTTCAAACATTTTCATTTTAAATAAATTTTTTTTATTTTCATAAGAATTTTCATTATTTTCATTAGAATTTTCATTAAATTCATTAGAATTTTCATTAAATTCATTCAATTTTTCATTTTCTTCTTTAATTTTTTTTTCTTCTTTATTATTCTTTTCCAAATCTTTAATAAACCTCAAATTTCTTTTATGATGTTCAAAATTCATTTTGATTTTTTCTCTTTCCGGAAACAAAATTTCTTTCATACTAATTTTTTTTTCTTTCAACATTAAAAAATAAGTTATAAAATTAAAAATAAATAAAAATATAAATAAAAAAATAATAAATAAAATGAAAACCAAAAACAAAAAAGACGAAAAAAACAAAGAACGTTTAGAACAAGCAGTTTATAAATTCAAATTCACAAAAGAACAAAATCGCGATCTTCAAACAGCATTTGAAATTTTCGATAAAGATGGAACAGGCAACATCGACATTAAAGATTTGAAAGTTATTTTACGTGCTTTAGGATTCGAGCCGCAAGAAGATGAAATAAAAAAATTATTAAGCACAATCAACAGAAGCGATGATGAAGAAAATAATAAAAAAGGTTTTTCTACAAACACAATTGATTTTGAAGAATTTAAAAAAATCATGAATAATAAATTAAGAGAAAGCGAAGAAATTGAATCTTTAAGAGTCGGTTTTTTTTCTTTTACTGATAAAGATTTGCCTAAAGAAAATAATAATGATAGTGAATATATTACATTAAAAAGTTTGAGAGATGTTGCGAATGAATTAAGAGAAGTTGTTAATGATGAAGAATTGAAAGAAATGATGGTTCAAGCAAATCCAGAACTTAAAAATTTAATTAATGAAGGAAAAGGCGATGATGAAAGTATTTATAAAATTTCTCAAGCACAATTTAATCAATTGTTAGATAGAATAAAATCAGGAAATTAAAATTAAAAATTTATAAAATTTTATTAATAATAATTAAATTAATTTTTTTATATTTTTTATATTAAAAATTTTTATATTGTTTTTTTTATGTATTATAATTATAATTTAATATTTTCTTTTATTTATTTTTTCATTCTTATTTTTATTCATTATTTTATATTTATTTTTTAATTTTTTATTATATATGGCATCTTCTCCTATAAAACTATTAAATAATTATGATAATAATATTATTGATAAAAATTTAGATAAGGTATATTCTTTTGAAAAATATTTACATATTCAACAAGATAATTTATTGAATTCTGATAATTTAAACCCAAATAATAACAAAAAATCTCTTTTGAGACCTACATATCCTACAAATCTGAAATTTGTTTCATATCAATCATTTAGTCCTCCAAATAAAACAAAAACATGTTTTTCACAAAGTAATATAACTGCATCTTATAATTCTAAAAATACAATTGGTGGAAATTTAATTACAAGTTATACTTATAATAATAATTTCAATCCATATCAAACAAATCATATTTCAATTGATAAAAAAATATTAAAAGTTAAAGAAAATAAAAAGAATTTATTATTAAAACAAAGCAAAGAAACTTTAGAAAAATTTAATAAAAAAGAAAAAAAATTAAAAAGTATTAAAGATAATATGTTAAAATTAAAAATGAAAAATACTTTTAAAAATCATAAACAAAATTATATGAAAGAATTAAAATTAAAGATATATAATTTATTGAATAAGGGAACTAAAAATATATGTGATGAATTTGAATTTAAAAATACTGCTTTTAATTTAAAATTATTGGATTTTTTAAAAGGAAATAAAAATATGAAAACAACAATTAATTACCATAAAAATTTTCGATTTGACAAATATGATAATGGAGAAGGACATAATCGTTATAAAATGATTGTTGATATTGATTCAATAAAACAAAATGAAGATGAACAAATAAATATATTAAAAGAAAAGTTAAATGAAAAAGAAAAGAATTATATAAAAGATGACCCAACTTATTTCTTTCAATCAAGTTTAAAAACAATAGAATTTAAGCCAATATCATTAACAAGTAGATTAATAAATGAAGAAAAATTAATTAAAAGTTATAAAAAATTTCAGCAGAAAGGAAAAATTGATCATTTTAATTTTGATATTAAAGATATTGATAATAATAATAATCAAAGAAGTTTAAGAGAAAAATTATCTAATAGAGTTAAAACAGATTTTAATTCAACTTTAAATTTTGTTTGTAATGATATTAATAAATCAGTATATAATGAAAGAACTAAAAGTTTAGATAATAATAAAAGAAATATTCCTAAAGAATTACATGATAAAATAATAAATAATATGATTGAAGAATTAAGAGTTAAAGGATTTAAAACAATATCTCAAGAAAAAAAAGATTTTGAAAAAAAAAATATTGAAGATTATAGATTTCATAATTTTTTAATAAATAATATTTCTGATAAAAAAAATAATAGTTTAAATCAAAATAATTATAAAAAATTAAAATTAAACGAAGAATCTTTAGTTGGACAAGTTGGAAAAAGTTATAATTATAAAAATTTTAGTAAAGAAGAATTAGATTTTGTAAATAAATTTAAAGAAATAATTAAAAGTAATAAAAATTAAAATAAAATTATTATTCAATAATTTTTTTAAAACAATAATAATAAATTAAATTTTAAAAAAATTTGAGATGTCAACTCCAGTTTCACCAAAAATAAATGGAGAAGAAAATCCATTTTATTTTAGATTAGATACAGAATTTAGTCAAAATCAAAAAAGTGTTTTAGTCCCTTTTATTCATAATTCAATTTCTCAAGAATTAAGTCATATTAAAGAAAGTTTTAAAAAAAAATTAATATTTTTTGATAATAAAATAACATCAAGTATAAAAGAAGTAGAAAATAAAATAAGAACAATATTAGATAAAAATAATCATTTATTTGAACAAATAAGTACTTTTAAAGTTAAATCAGAGAAAATTGATCATTTAGAAAAAACAGTTTATAATAATAATGAACATATTATTGATAATGATGTAAGAATTTGTAGTCTTAGAAAAGATTTAGATAATGCATGTTATAAATATGATAAAATATATTTAAATAATTTAATTGTATCTGGTCAAATTGGTGATTATTGTAAATATAAAAATTTAAAAGAATTTTTAGAATATGCAATTAATAAATTAAATCAATTTGAGCTCTTTAAAGAAAAACAAGAAATGGTTTTTAAAGAATATAAAATGTCTTCAGAGACTAAAATAAATAATTTAACTAAATTAGTTGATAGTTTTTTTGTTACAAATGTTAATTATATTGATATGAAATTAAAAGAATTAAAAAATACAATTGACTCAGATATTAATTTAATAAAAGATAAATTTCCAAATATTCAAGTTGATTATGAAAATCAAATAACTAAAATTAAAGACTTATTAATTGAAGAAAATCATATTATTAAAAATGAAATTGAAAAAGAAATTGATATTACTTCAAGAAATTTAATAAGTAAAATTAATAAAACAAATAGTAATTTTCGTACTCATAGAAAAGAATATTCTCAAGTAAAAGCTGCTTGTTTAAATATTGCAGAATTATTAAAAAATAATCGTTTTAATAAAAGCTTAATTAATAATAGTAATGATAAATCTCCTTCACCATCACATATAAATTATTTAGCAAATGAAATTATTAATTCTTTAACAAATGACAAAAATAATAAAAAAATAAAAAAAAAAAGTAATAATAATATAGAAAGGGATAATAGTAAAAGGAAGACTATTGAAATTAAACAACATATTAAAGAATATTCTACTCAAATGCATAAAAAATTTAATAGTGAAAAAAATTCTGATTTTAAAATTCCTTTAAATAGAAAAATTCATTCTACTAATAATCTAATAAGTTTTACAAATTCTTTATCAAAAAAAGCAAGTTCTAACTTGGTTTTAGAAATAAATAATTCTAATAGTAGTGATGAGAATGAAGATAGTTCTGAAATATATGAATCCATAACTAGTTTGAGTAAAATAAGAAAATCATTTGAAGAAACAAGTAAAAAAGAAGAAGATGTAAAAGTTAATAATAATACTAATACTAATAATTATAATTATAATTATATTAATAATACTAATAATACTAATAATAATACTAATACTAATAATTATAATAATATTAATAATACTAATAATAATACTAATTCTAATAATAATGAGGGTAATGAAAAAAAAAAAGATGAAATAATTGAACATTTAATTTTTACAAATCAACAAACAATTAAGACAATTAAAGAAGAATCAGATGAAAAAATGATTAAATTAGAACAAAAAATTAATGAATTAATAACAAATAATGATTCATTAAAACAAAAAGTAAAGGATTTAGAAAAAGAAAAAAAAGATAATTTTAATAAATTAGTAATAAGGAAAGATGATGAAAATCAAAATCAAAAACCCAAAATTTCAGTTCCTAAATTTCATAATGGAAGAGGATTTCCTCCTTCAAAAATAAGGAAAAAAAATTTAATTAAAAAACAATCTTTAAGTCAAGTTCAATCACATACAATTGACGAACCAATGTTTGGTTTACAAAGTAATGATTTTAACTTTGAAAAAAAAATTAAAAGTCAAGAAAAGAAAAAAACTCATAAAACTTATTATGTAAGTAAATTATTTAAAAATAATAAAAAAAATAATGAAGAATCTGAATTAATTAAAAATTTGTCTATTAAATTTTTAAAACCATTGAGGAATAATTTGGTTAATGTTCCTCAATTAAATTTAAAAAATAAAAATAGTTAATATAATAATGATAATTTTAATTTTTCTTTAATAATATATGTTCTTTCTATATTTATAGATTTGATAAATATATTAAAGTATTATTAATAAGGTTTTTAATTTTATAAATATTATTATTTTTAAATTTATAATTTTAATATAAAATTATCTTGAAAATTAAATTTATATTTACTTAAAAAAATATATGGATATATCTCATTCACAAGATGATGATTTTTTAAAATTTTTTAAACAAACAAAACAAAGAGTAGATATAGATATAGATTTAGAAAATTCAAAAATAACAGGATTAGCAAAATTAACTTTTATACCAAAAGAAAATAATATTCCAAAACATGATTATATATTAAAATTGAATGCAGAAAATATTTATATTAAATCTGTATATTTCTTAAGTAAAAATGAAGAAATTATATATATCAATTATCATAATACAAATCCATATTATACAAAAACATATCTTGATGATTTATATAATAATATAGAAGAAATTGAATCTTTTCGTAATATAAATAGAGTAGAATGGGAGATTAGAAATTCTGGAAATTTAATAATAACAATTCCCAATTCTTTAATTGATAATAATGCAAAAATTAAAATAAAAATAGAATATGAATTAATAGAAAATAATATAGGAATAGTATTTCAAAGTTTTTATGAAGAAAGAATTGATATAGAACATAAAATTTGTTATACTCCTAATTTTTATTTTAATACTCCAAATTGGGTTCCTTGTATTTATGATTTAAAATTACAAGTTTATTGGAGATTATATTTAATTATTCCTAATGATTATATGGGTTATTCTTCTTGTAAAATGACTAAAATTATTCAAGGGAAAAATAATAAAAAATTAATAATTAATTATTCATTAGAACCAATTACTGCAAGAAATATTGGTTTTATTGTTGTTAATGAAAAAATTTTTTCAAGAATTTATGACCCAAATAATAAAAGTTTCTTATTTGTTGCTAATGAAAATAAAAAAGATAGAATTGAAAAAAATTTAATATCAAATAAATTAATATCAACTTTATATAATTTTTATGATGAATTTTTTGATATAAATGAAACAAATACAAAATCAAATTTATTTATTTCAACATATATAATATTTATTCCTTATTTATCTTTTAATACAACAAATTTAAATCAAACTAAATTTATAAAAGGAAAGGACGAAAATTATTTTAATATTATAAAATTTCCATCATTATATATTATACCAGAAAAATATTTATATAATCCTCAAATTCCAGAAATGATGAAAATTCAATTAAGAGCTTTAAGTAAAATATTTATAACAAATTACAGTGGTGGTTTAATTACAGAAAGTACTTTTGCAGATTTTTGGTTAATTAGTGTA
>JAEEGK010008011.1_pt1 | contig 25072 bp, 21 predicted proteins | sample 8958771 | NCBI WGS metagenome assembly JAEEGK01 (sample SAMN16246547, study PRJNA631951) | gut metagenome | biome: gut microbiome; feature: rumen; material: SC-attached | host: Bos | place: Iran: Karaj | collected 2018-10
AATAGTTTTAATCGCTGCCGATATTCTTCGTTTGATTGTCGGTATTGTACAGATAATTTTGGGGGCCAGATCTACTGTTAAGAGTTTTACTTTTACAGAAGAGCCGGACCAGTTTGTTATTGAAAAATATGACGAAGACCTTAACCTTGTAAAAGAAGGTGAAACTTGGGTTATCAATGACGAAAAATATGAGGCAACACTTTCGGCTGTAGATTCAATGATTGAATATGCAAAGGATATTACAGCTTTGGATAAGGTTGCAAAGCTTAATAATCAGGCTGTAATTACAAAGTACGAGTTTGATGAAGGTAATGCAATTAAAGTAACAGTAAAGGCCGGCGGTAAGGAGCTGCGAACCTTTACACTTGGAAAGGATGCTACAACAGGTATTCAGTGTTATGCCACAATCAACGGTTCTGACGATGTTTATCTTATTGATGGCGACTACCGCAATATTTTTGATAAGACAACAGATCAGCTCAGAAGCAAAACAGTTTATTCTGTAGAAGCTGTAGATATTTCTTCTGTTTCTCTTGCACCTGCAGGAGAAAGCCCATGGACAGTTTCTCGTCATGGAGAGGCGGAGGATCTGGTTTGGAGTGTAAGCGGAAGCAATATTACACTTGATTCAAGCAAGGCTGCTGAATGGTTAAATTCCTTTAATGCACTTACAACTACAAAATGGTATGGTTCAACCGATACTCTTGGCGGTGAGCTTTATGTTCATGCCGAAGTTGGTGTAACAGGAAAAAATATAAAGCTGGATATTTATAAAATTCCTGCAAATCCGGAAGTTGAAGGTTCTTCTGACCAGTACTATGCAAAGTGCAGTGAATCTCCATATTATTTTGAAATGCCTTCTTACAATATGGCTAAATATCAGAAGGTTCCGGAAGATTTGCAAAAATGATAAAGCTTGTTGCCTTTTTGGGAAATTACGGCCGGGAATACGAAAAGACCCGTCATAATGTTGCGTGGTACTTTGCCGATTCCCTGCCATTTGCTTCACGACTCAGCTGGCAGAGTAAGTTTAAGGGGGAAATAACCTCGCTTACTCCGCAGGAACTTTCTGCCTGGGCCTGTGATGCAAAAATCTGTTCCAAAAAGGATGGCACTCCGGTTCTGGTTCCCCAAGAAGCACCGGCACATATTTACTTTCTTAAGCCAATGACATATATGAATCTTAGCGGAGAAAGTATTATTGAGGCTGCAACCTTTTATAAGATTCTGCCGGAAGAAATTCTGGTAGTTCATGATGAGCTGGAACTGGCACAGGGCTTTGTGAGCCTAAAGTGGAGCGGGGGGCTTGGCGGTCACAACGGACTTCGCTCTACAAAAGCAGTTTTAAATACGGCTGATTTCTGGAGACTTCGTTTTGGAATAGGCCGACCGGATAATCCTAATATTGGTGTTGCAGATTATGTACTGAGCCGCTTTACAGACGAGCAGCAGGAAATTATGCAGAACGTATTCAGCCAGACAAATCTTTTGTTTGTAAAGCTTCTTTTGTCTAAAAACCCTTCAGATCTGATCAGGGAATGGGGTAAAAAGAATTTATTATAGCTTGTGCTACATTCACGCCATCCATTGCGCTTGAAACAATTCCACCGGCGTAACCGCTTCCTTCTCCGGCCGGATACAATCCTTTAACACAGGTACATTCAAAGCTTTCTTTGTCTCGTAAAATTCGTACGGGAGTGCTGGTTCGGGTTTCCGGGGCAATCATGAGCGCCTGGTCGCAGATAAAGCCTTTCATCTTTTGATCAATCTGCTTAAAGCCCTGTGCGAGTCGTGTTGCAATAAAAGGAGGGAGCCATTCGTTCAGGTTTGAACTGACAATTCCCGGTGTATAGCTGCATTGTGGAAGCTTTGCCGGTTCTGTTTTTTTATTTTCCAGAAAGTCTTGTAATAGCTGAGCCGGAGCGGCCTGTCCATTCCCATTCTGCTTTGCAAGCTCTTCAATTTCTGTCCGGAACAAAAGCCCTGCAAGCTCTCCTGAACCTTCTTTTTTTGCCTGTTCTTTAAATTTTTGTGGAATATCTTCCGGGCGGATTTCTACAACAATTGCAGCATTGGACCATCTGGAGTTTCTTGCTGCTGCCGACATTCCGTTTACAACAATTTCATCAGGGCCGCTGGCAGAAGGAACAACAAAACCACCGGGACACATACAAAAGGAATAAACCCCACGTTCTTCTACCTGAGTTGTAACCCGGTATTCTGCGGCTCCAAGCTCCTTAGCATTCTGGTTTCCGTGATACTGAAGCTGGTCAATCACCTGTCGCGGATGTTCAACGCGAACCCCGGCTGCAAAGGTTTTTGCTTCAAGAGACTGCGGTGCTTTTTTTGCAAGCAGCAGGTAAATGTCTTTTGCAGAATGTCCTGTTGCAAGAATAACCGCATCGGCCGGCAGAGTTTTTTCTTTGCCGCCTTCCTGGGCCACAATTCCTTTTATGGTGTTATTTTCTATTACAAAATCTGTGCATTTACAGTTAAAACGAACCTCTCCGCCAAGCTCAAGAATTTTAGCCCTCATGGCATTGATTATTTTTGGAAGCCGGTCTGTTCCAATATGAGGATGTGCGTCTGTAAGGATTTTTGGGTCAGCACCAAAATAATTAAAAAGCTTTAAGATGGAATTTATGTCGCCGCGTTTGTTTGAGCGTGTATAAAGCTTGCCGTCCGAAAAAGTCCCGGCCCCGCCTTCGCCAAAACAGTAGTTACTCTCGCCATTTACCTTGTCCTGCGTGCTTATAAGTGCAATGTCTTTTCTTCGCTGTGTGGTGTCGGTTCCCCGCTCAATTATAATCGGGCGGATTCCTTTTTCCAAAAGCCTGAGCGCTGCAAAGAGCCCCGCCGGGCCGGACCCGACTATAATTACAGAATGCTTTCCGTCCGCCACCCTCCATTTTGGAAGCGACTCCTTAAGGCTTTGCGGCTGTTCGTCTGCATAAACTGCATACTTTAGATGGAGCTTTACCTGCCCGTGCCTTGCGTCAATAGATTTTTTTACAAAGACAAATTCCTTCCGGTAGGCCCGGCTAAATTCCCCATAAATAAAGCCGCCCTTTTTTTTGAGTTCACCGGCAATCAGGCTTTCAATAAGTTTTTTATTGCTTTCCTGATCCGGTTTAATTGTGATTGTAACTTCTGTTTTCATGAGCGCTGCTTGCGGAATATCCTTTTAGCGTTTTTTTCCGAACAGATTAAGAAGAGAAAGGAAGATGTTCAAAAAGTCCAGATAAAGCTCAAGAGCTCCAAAAATTGCAGCCTTTTTAAAGGTGTCGGAGCCATCTGCCATCTGAGAAGCTGTAACAATTTTTCTGGTATCGTAAGCGGTAAGCCCGATAAATACAACAAGCGAAACCAGCGAAATAATCCACTGCAAAATATTTGATTTTAAAAGCAGGTTTACTATAGATGCAATAATCAGACCAAATAAAGCCATCATAAGGTAACGGCCTGCAGAATTCAAATCCTGTTTTGTGTAGCGTCCATAAAGCGACATTGCAAGGAACATTCCTGCACTTATAAAGAATACAATAAAAATAGATGTAATTTCAAAAACCAGGAAAATTGCCGAAAGCGTAAGTCCATTTACAATCGAGTATAAAAGGAACATAAAGACTGCAACTCCGACCGGGACTTTTCTTATTATTGCAGAAAGTATGATTACGATTGCAATTTCTGCCACAACAAGAACATAAAAACCAATGTGCTTTCCGCCCCAGATTAATTCAAAAGCTATAGGGCTGGTTGCTGCAAATAATGCGCTTAAGCCGCTCAAAATAAGGGCAATTGTCATCCAGCCGTAAACTCTGGTAATAAAATTGCGTGCTTCAAGGTTTACTTTTTCCTTCTTTGCTACTGCGGTTGTACTCATGTTAAACTCCTTATCATAAATTTAAATCGTTTTAGGGATAGCGTCAACAGTTTTTTTACGATATAATATTGATACATTTTTCACTTATTTAAAGGCAGGTGTTTTTTATGAAAAGCGAAGAAAAATTTGATTTTACTATTGAAAATCTTGGGCCATGTACAATCCAGTCTCCAATAAAACTCTCTACAGTTTTGGGCGATTATACTGCCAACTATGTAAGAGACGATACATATGTAATTGCAAACATCAATGTGTTTGATACAAAAAAGCCTATTGTACTTGATTCTACTAACCTTATGGAAAAGGCTGGCCCACGCGAAAAGATTTTCTTTGATCCGACTCATGCAAAGGCCGGAATCTGTACCTGCGGTGGTTTGTGTCCTGGTTTGAATGACGTTATCCGTGCCATTGTACGCTGTTTGAATACACGTTACGGCGTAAAGACAATTAAAGGATACCAGTATGGTTTCCGCGGTTTCTTTGCAGAAAGCGGTTACGAGCCTATTGAACTTGACCGCTATCTGATTGATGAAATTCACAAGATTGGCGGAACTTATCTTGGAACCAGCCGTGGTGGTGGTCAGCGTGTTTCAGAAATTGTTGACTGCATTGAACGCGACGGGATTAATATGCTGTTCATCCTTGGTGGTGACGGAACTCAGCGCGGTTCTTATGATATTGCCTGCGAAGTAGAAAAACGTGGTCTTAAATGTGCAGTAGTAGGGGTTCCAAAAACTGTAGATAACGACCTTATGTTTATGGACCGTTCATTCGGTTTTGAAACAGCCGTTCAGCGCGCTAAAGAAACTGTTGCCGCTGTTCACATGGAAGCTGCAAGCCAGATTAATGGTATTGGTCTTGTAAAGCTCATGGGTCGCGAAGCCGGATTCATTGCTGCAGCTGCAGCTCTTTCAAGCCACGAAACAAATTTCTGTCTTATTCCTGAAGTTCCTTTCGAAATGGAAGGAGAAAACGGATTCCTTGCCTGCCTTGAACGCCGTCTTGCAAAACGTGGTCACGCTGTAATTGTAGTTTCTGAAGGTGCCGGTCAGGATTTGCTTCAGTCTACCGGAGCAACAGATGCTTCCGGAAACAAAAAGCTTTCTGATATTGGTGTATTCCTTAAGAGCGAAATTGAAAAATATTTTAAGGCAAAGAAGATTGAAATTAATCTTAAATATATTGACCCTTCATACCAGGTTCGTGCATCAGTTACAACTGCCAGTGACTCAATCTACTGTGAGCGCCTTGGAAACAATGCCGTGCATGCTGCAATGGCAGGAAAGACAAAGTGTGTAATTGGTCTTGTTCACGACAAGTTTGTTCACCTGCCAATTGGTGCAGTTACAGCACACCGCAATGCAGTTGATCCTGAAGGTTCTTTGTGGCGCGATACTCTGGATGCAACAGGTCAGCCAATTCTTATGGTTAATGATATTGAAAAGGCACATGCAAAAATGGCTGCAGCTGTAGCCGGTGCTAAATCTAAACCAAGCGAACAGAAGAAAAGTAAATAATTCTATAAAGGAGGATTAATTATGGAAGAAGTACTTGAATTACTTAGACAGAATGCCAGACTTTCGGTGCAGGATATTTCTGCGATGACTAAAAAATCAGTTGATGAAGTTGCCGCGATTATCAAAAAGCTGGAAGATGACGGAGTTATTCTCAAGTACGCGGCCATTGTTAATCCAGAAAAGGACAAGTCTTCAAAGGACAAGGTTGTTGCCGAGATTCAGATTCAGGTTCAGCCACAGCGTGAACATGGATTTGACGCTATTGCCGACAGAATCTACCGCTTTCCACAGGTAAAGTCACTTTATCTTATGAGCGGTGGTTATGATCTTAAGGTTCTTATTGAAGGCGATAATCTTAAAGATGTTGCTCTTTTTGTAAGCGAAAAGCTTTCTACTCTGGAAGGCGTTCGTTCTACAAAAACAAACTTTGTTCTCAAAACTTACAAAGAAAACGACATCGTGTATGTTGCCGATGAGCGTGATAGACGCGAGGGTGTACAGGCATAATTATGAATACACGAAAAGATAAATTTTCCAGTGCAATGGAATCTATTCCACCATCTGGAATCCGAAAGTTTTTTGAACTCTGTATAGGTCATGATGATATAATCTCGCTTGGAGTAGGTGAGCCGGACTTTCCGACTCCATGGGTAATCCGCGAAGAAGCATTTTATCATCTGGAAAAAGGCCATACTTCTTATACTTCAAACTGGGGTCTTATAGAACTGCGCGAAGAAGTTTGCAAGTATCTTGAACGCTTTAATCTTTTTTATGATCCAAAAACCGAGGTGCTTCCAACTGTTGGAGCTTCCGAAGGCTTGGATCTTGTTCTGCGCGCAATCTTAAATCCCGGCGATGAAATCATTGTATGTGAACCTTGTTATGTAAATTATCAGCCGCTTTCTACCTTGTGTGGAGCGACTGTTATTCATCTTGATACAAGCAAGACAGGACTTTATCCTACAGCCGAAGCAATTGAAGCTGTGTGCTCACCAAAAACCAAGGCAGTTATGTTCTGTTCTCCAAGTAATCCTACAGGTCGAATTATTCCTGCAGAAGAACTGGAAAAAATTGCAGAAGTTGTAAAGAAGCATCAGATCTGGTGTTTGAGCGACGAAATTTACTGCGAGCTTTTGTATGATGGACGCAAGCATGTTTCAATTGGTTCTTATCCTGGCATGAAAGATTATGCAATTATCTTTAACGGTTTTTCAAAATCTTTTGCAATGACAGGCTGGCGAATCGGATACATTGCAGCTCCACACGACCTGCTTGTTCAGTGCTGCAAGCTTCATGGGTATAATACAATCTGTCCGCCAATCTTCAGTCAGTATGCTGCGGCAGAAGGCTTGCGTAATGGCTGGGCCGAAGTAGAAAAAATGCGCGTAAGCTACCAACAGCGACGAAACCTTATGCATAAGGCTTTTATAGATATGGGACTTCCCTGCGTAGAACCGGAAGGAGCTTTTTATATGTTCCCGGATATTCGACCTACAGGAATGACCAGCGAAGAATTTGCTACAGAGCTTATTCAAAAACATAACGTTGCAGTAGTACCGGGAAGCTGTTTTGGCGAAGCTGGAGAAGGCTTTATCCGCTGCTGTTACGCTACCGACATAAATAAAATTAAGATTGCCATGGAGCGTATTGCTCAGATGGTAAAGGAAAAAACAAGCAAATAGGAGATTGCCCAGGATGCTTATTCCAGTTTTAATTTCTATTACTGTTGCGGTTGTTCTTATTACTATTATTCTCATAATAAGCAGTGCAAAAGGCAAAGGCCGTGCTGCAAAAACAGACAGAATTATAAACTCAGTTCAAAAAAAAGGTGTGTCTGCTGTTGCAAAGGAATATGAAAAAAAACTTGTTCATGATCCTCACAATGTAGAAGCTCTTACTGCTTTGGGTGCTGTTTATTATGATGATGGAAACTGGGATAAAGTCTGGAATATCTATAAAACCTTGTATGATCTTTCGTCGGCACATACCGAAATTGATATGGCCGATGTAACAAGACGCTGGGGAATTGCTGGTTATCATCTTAAGAAATATGACGAAGCAATTAATACACTTTTGTTTTCTGTAAAAAAGCAGCCCGATTCTTTTGAAACAAATTTCTTCCTGGGCTCTGCATTCTGGGAAAAACAGGTTTATGATAAGGCAACTTACTGCTTTAAAAAGTGTAAGCTCATTGCTCCTGAAAATCCAGATGTAAATAAAAGCCTTGCTCTGTGTCTTTTTAAAAGCCAGAAGTATAAGGACAGTCTTCCTTACTTAAAAAAGGCAATTGATGTTGAACCGGAAAATAAGGAATTGCTTTTTAATATGGCTGTTGCAATGACAGAAGTTGGAATGGGAGATAAGGCTCTTAAAATTTTTATTCATTTAAGACCGGATCCAAACTTTGGCGCACAGTCTTGTCTGGAAGCTGGGAAAATGCACGAAAAGGTAAAGGATTATCAGGCTGCAATTGCTGATTATGAAATTGCCAATAAGCTGCAGAATGTTCCTGAACAGGTAATGCTTCAGATTAAGTATAGATGTGCAAACTCTTATATTATTTCGAACAACATTCCAAAGGGGCTTACAATTCTTAAACAGATACAGGTACAGCATCCGGGTTATAAGGATGTAGACAGTCTGATTGCACGCTATCAGGAATTGAATCAGAATCAGAATCTTCAGGTTTACCTTTTGTCTGGTACCAGTGATTTTGTTGCCCTCTGCCGCAAATTCATTACAGTATTCTTTAAGAATGCCTTTGTAAAAATTGAAGATGTTTCGGTTGCAGCCGAAAGTATCGAAATTATCTGTGATGTAGAAAGCAATAAATGGGAAGCAAAAAATCTTTTCCGTTTTTACAGAAGCCAGGCATCTATTGGTGATATTTATGTCCGTGAATTCCATGCAAAAATGCGTGATGCAAAATGCGATAACGGTTACTGTGTAACAATGGGAACCTTTTCCGAAAGTGCCCACAAATATACAGAAGGTCGTCCAATCGATTTAATAGAAAAAGATGCTCTTTGTGCCGCCCTCAAGAAAATTAATATGCTTACCTAAGCTCGGGTGGTTCTGGCGTTTTATGAACATCTGTCTTTTTTCGGAACAGGAAATAAATTCTCCTCTTGATTTTGCTGATGAACGCGCCGGGCACATTATAAAAATTCTTCATAAAAAAGAAGGAGAAACTTTTACTGCAGGAATAATTGGTGGAAACTCGGGAACTGCTGTAATTACAAAGCTGGATACACAGGCCAGAAAGCTTTTTTTTACTTTTACACCCCAAGGAGACGGAAAACCATTAAATTCTCTTAAAATGATTATTGGTTTTCCACGCCCGATTCAGCTAAAAAGGCTTTTGCGCGACATAGCGGCTCTTGGAGTTTGCGAAGTTCATCTTACCGGAACCCAGCTTGGCGAAAAATCTTATATGAAGTCTACGCTGGTAGAAAAGGGTAATGCATATAAAATGCTTTTGGATGGAACTGTTCAGGCTGGAAGCACTCATGTACCGGAGCTTTTTATGCACACAACATTGGGCGAATGTCTTGAACATATGGGCTTGAATAAGGCTTGTGCAGATGGGGCAAAGCTCATTTGTCTGGATAACGTTAATCCTGACTGTAGTCTTTCGGCTGTAGATTTTGCCGGCGCCAAAGTGGTTGCCGCTATCGGAAGCGAGAGGGGCTGGACCGACAAGGAACGCGCCATGCTTGAAGAAGCAGGTTATATCCGCTGCGGAATGGGAGTTCGCATTATGAGAACCGAAACTGCTGCCACAGCCGCTGGAGCAATAATTCTTAATTCAATGGGAGTAATGAACTAAAATGGACAATCAAAAAATAAAAGAAATGCTGCTTGATATTTTACCTTGTGATATTGATTTTACAGTAATTCAGACAGGAAAAGAAAGCAAACGCGTAAATGGTTTTTACAAGCCGGATACCCACGAAATCTATCTTCACAATCTGAACTTTAAATCAGAAAACGAGCTGGTTTATACAGCTGTTCATGAATATACCCATCATCTTATGACAATCAAAAAGCAGGAAACCGATCCAACCTACGGAACAGCCTGTAAGGTGCATACCCAGGAGTTTTGGGCAAAGTTTGGCGATTTGATTGAAATTGCAGAAAAAAAAGGCTATTATTCAATCGGTTGGGAAAACAATCAGGAGCTTAAAGAGCTTACAGAGGATATTAAAACCAATTATCTTGCAAAGAACGGCGAACTCATGCAGGAGTTTGGAAAAAAACTTGCAAGAGTCTGGGAGCTTTGTAAAGAAGCCAATATCCGTTATGAAGATTATATCGACCGAGTTTTGTGTATCCCGCGAAACACAGCAAAAGATATAAGAAAGGTTTCGGCCTCTGGAGTTAATCCTGCAATCGGTTTTGAAAACATGAAGGTGGTTGCTTCTGTTAAAAAACCGGATGCCCGTGCTGCAGTAGAACAGGAGTTTATGAATGGTGGAAAATCCCCTGCTTCTGTACGCGAGATGATGAAAATGCAGGCTGCAAAAGCCCGGGGTGAAGACCCAAAAACAAAGCTTGAACGCGAAAAGAACAGGCTTGAAAAAACAATTGCACAGCTTACCCAGCGACTTGAATATGTGGAGGAGAGTCTTGCGAACCTTTAGACAGTTTTTTTACAGAACAGTTTTAATTTCTTTGACAATAGTTCTGACAGCTGCATTTCCATGTTTTGCCGAATCCATAGAAATGCCGTCAATGCCGACTATAAGCATGCCCGATATGCCTGCAATTTCTTCTCCAACAATGGATGGAAAATTTTATAGACCAACGCTTCCAAGTCAGACAAAAAATCAGAGTGCCAGTCAGAGCCAGACTTCAGAAACAAAATCTACAGAGACAGTTATTACAGATGGAACTACAACAGAAGACATTTTGATTTCCCTGCTTTCTAACTCAAATCTTCTTTCGGCTTCTGATATTTCTTCGCTTTATGATACAGGTTCCTTCAGTTCAATTTCATCGCTTTATGGAATTACAGGAAACAATCTTACCGGACTTACAAATACTTCAAATTTAACAACAGAACTTTTGCTGCGGCAGATTTTGGAAAAACTGAATGATCTTAAGGTTGAACAGAATACTGCATCGGCTGCACAGCAGGAAGTTTATGCTGCAAAAAAACAGGATTCAGAAACTTTTAAATCCCGCAATCCTTCCATTTTAAGATTTAAGATTAACGGCTATAACATTAAGGATTCTATTACCGAAGCTTTCTTTAGTGAGCCGGAAGCAGACGGATCTTTTCTTCTTACAGCCGACCGCAAATATTTTTTGAACAACAAAGCCTGTAACGAAACCTTCTACATGCTTTTTAAAGCTGTTAAAAGCAACGGAAGTACAACAACTTTTTCTGTAACTCCTTCAATTGCACAGGCTTCTGAAAACAAGGGTTCTTATGTTTATAAGCTTTGTCAGTGCAAAAATATTATTGCCGAAAAAACCGGAAACCTTGTTGTTATTCATTATAACGGAGAAGATGTAAATTCAGATCTTCTTCTGGATATTGATAAATAACCGGATCGGCTAAGAGGATAAAATGCAGGATATTCTGGAACAGGGAATAATTCAAACAGTGCAGGGGCTCGACCAAAGCGCCTGTGCGGAGCTTGTTTCCAAAATGGAAAAATACATTAAAGAAATTATTCTTTTTAATTCTGCCTATAATCTTACAAATACTTCTGATCACGATGAACTTGTTATCCGCCATGTTCTGGACTCTCTTGCAGGATATGAATTAATTAAGAAATTTCTTCAGGAAAAGAGCAGCGAAGGAACAGACTTTCTTATTGGAGATATTGGGTCTGGCGGCGGGTTTCCGGGCATTCCTCTGGCTGCAGCTTTTGCGTGTGCGGATGCGCACAAGGTTCAATTTAAACTTGTTGAACGTATGGAAAAACGCTGTTCTTTTTTGTATAATTGCTGCGGGTTGTTAGGATTGTCTAACACAGAAGTTTGTAACCTTCAGGCAGAACAGGTTGAGCCCCAGCTGTTTGATGCAATTACTTTCCGGGCTTTTCGTCCTCTGGATGAAAAAATGACCAGAACCCTATTGCGTATGGTAAAGCCGGGTGGAGTGCTTTTTGCATACAAAGCAAAGCTCGAAAATATTCATGCCGAAATGGAAGGAATAAAAAAGCTTGTGAATGAATATGAAGTGTGTCCGCTTACGGTTCCGGGGCTGGAAGCTTCAGAAAGAAATATGGTGATAATAAAAGCCGGGAGATAATATGATTTTTGATAAACTTAAAAATAAAATAGAAGCTGCAGAAAAAGATAGAACTCCTGCTCAGGTTGTTGTTCAGGATGTTGTTGCTGTAAAGAAGGGTGAACGCGTTCTAATTATAGCAAATCCACAGACAAATGAGATTGCTCAGGATTTGTTTATGGCAAGTTCACAGGCAGGTGGAATTCCAACTCTTGTTTTTCAAAGTGATAAGACCAGTTTTGATAATGCTAACCCGGAAGTGCTTGCTGCAATCGCAACAGAGCCGGAAGTTTGTTTTTCCATTTCTAATATAAAACTTGGAAAAGATCCGGAAGCAACTGCAAAACCTTATAAAACAGAAGACGGTCAGGAATATACACATATTTTTGATTATCTTCTGGATGGTAAAAAAACAATGCGTGGCGTGTGGACTCCGGGCATTACTGTAGATATGATGAACCGTACAGCTGCAATTGATTATAAGGAACTTGGTGAGCGTTGTAAAAAACTTGATGAATTATTTAAGGGGGCTGTAAATGTTTATGTTACAGCTCCGGGCGGTACTGATCTTAAGATTCCTGTAAAAGACCGTAAGCTCATGTTTGATGACGGTGACTTTACAAAACCTGGAACTGGAGGAAACATTCCTGCCGGTGAAGTTTTTATAAGCCCTGTTGTTGGCGGCTCAGAAGGTGTAATTGTATATGACGGTTCAATGACCTTTGCAGACGGAGACTCAATTTTGGAAACACCAATTATGTGCAGGGTAGAAAATGGTTTTGTAACCGAAATTGAAGGTGGAGCAGAAGCAAAACGTCTTTTAAAAACAATCACCGAAGCAGAGCAGCGTTCAATCACTTACGAAAAAGAAAAGAAATTACCAGAAGGTCAGGGTGCAGTTTATAAAAAGAATGCCCGCAATATCGGGGAGCTTGGAATTGGATTAAATCCGGCTGCACAAATTACAGGCAATATGCTTGAAGATGAAAAAGCTTTTCACACCTGTCACTTTGCAATTGGAGAAAATTACGATAATGATGCTCCAAGCTTAATTCACCTTGATGGAGTTGTCCGCGAGCCTACAATTACGCTGGAATATGGTGACGGTAGTAAAAAACAGATTCTGGTCGGGGGACAGTTACAGTAATATGCGAAAACCAATACTTTTGCTGACAATATTTACCCTCTCATTATTCACTGCCTGTGCAAAACCAAAGAAACAGGCTGCAGCCCCGGCTGCAACTCCTGCCTCCCAGCCTGCCGTTGAACCTGCTCCTCTTGACCCAAAAATCCAGAAGCTCAACCGAGTCCTTATGAGTATGACAGACCGCTGCAAAGAGGCAATTCCTAACGGAGACCCGAACGAGTTTCTTGCAGATTTAGAAAAAGTTCTTCAGATAGAAAAAGCTTTTCCTTCAGATGACCTTAGTCTTTATTATTTGATAGATAAAAAGCATACAGTTAGTGCAGACTACGAACCAAAGCATCTTCGTAAGCTTGTAACCAACGACGACTACATCATAAACAAAACAACCCTTTCTTTGCGCGAAGACGCAGCCGACGCCCTTGCCGAAATGGGTCGTGCTGCCAAAAAAGACGGAATCACACTTGATGTAAGTTCTACCTACCGTTCTTACGAAACTCAGGAGCGTACATTCAATTACTGGGTTAGTGTAGACGGCCTGGAAGAAGCCGAACGTGAATCTGCCCGCCCTGGTACAAGCCAGCATCAGCTTGGCGCCGCCGTAGACTTTGGAAACATAGAAGATTCTTACGCATTAACCGAAGGCTGCAAGTGGCTCAATGCCCATGCCAACGACTACGGCTGGAGCTTAAGTTTCCCGCAAGGTTACGAAGATATCACCGGCTACCGCTGGGAATGCTGGCACTTCCGCTACATCGGAGTCGAAGCCTGCAAGTTCCAGAACAAATGGTTTAGCGGCATCCAGCAGTATATGTTTGAATTTATTGATGCATGGAAGAGGATGGATTAATTCCAAATTTCCGGTTTAATCTTAAGCTCATCAATTATTTTGGGTTTGAGCCCTTTGTTTTGTGCTCCCTGAGCTTGTCGAAGGGCTGAGACCCCGGATTTTTTTACTGCCCTAATCAGCACATTCTTAGGTGTATGCTCTTCATCAATAAACTCCAGCATCTGAACCTTGTAGCCCTGCTGTTCAAGCCATTCACCGCGGAGGGCGTCGGTCAAAAGGGAGCTGAACTTTTCGCGGAGGATGCCGTATTTTAAAAGTGGTTCAAGTGCATTGTCATCCTGTTTAATTTTTCCTTTGCGGTTTTGCTGAAGCTGGGTATTTATCTGATGCTGGCAGCAGGGTACACTCAAAATTACTCTGGCACCACGGTTTACTGCATATTCCAGGGCAAAATCTGTAGCTGTATCGCAGGCATGAAGGGTCATAACAATGTCTGGAGCAGCGTCGCCATTGTAAGCAGAAATGTCGCCAACACTAAAGTGCAGACCCTGTAGCCCCAGCTGTTTGCTAATATTGTTACAATAGTCAATTACGTCCTGTTTAAGGTCCAGTCCTTCAATCTGGCACGGAATATGCTTTATTTTGGTCAAAAAATAGTGTACAGCAAAGGTAAGGTAGGATTTTCCGCAGCCAAAATCGGCTATACGAAGGGGAGGGTTGGCTTGGGATTCAACATTCTCATTAGATCCAGCTTCGTCCCAAACCCACGGCAAAACATCATCAATAAACTCCAGAAAACGGTTTATCTGGCGGAATTTGCTGTAACGGGAAGCAACAACCTTTCCCTCTGCAGTCATAACACCAAGTACAACAAGGAATGGAACCGGTTTGCCTTCCTTTATGATATAATTTGAAGAAGTCTGGGCGGCGGTGGCAGATTCAACAGCTGCATCTGTAGCCGCAATCGTCTTTTCAAGCCTTGTAATCTTTCCCTTTTTATTAGCAAGAATCGTAATTTCCTGGTTTTGAGTACGCTCAACAACATTTTTAAAAGTAGTTCCGGCATGTTCCTTCAAAAAAGCTTCAAGTTCATCCCCTCTCATATGCTGGTGAAAAACCTGCTTCTCCGTAAACATCTCAGCAAAATACCCCGTCTTCCCCCCGGCATTTTCAATAGAGATCTTAATTTTCTTATATTCCCGCCCCAACTTTTCTAAAACATCACCATTTGGTTTAGAAAGGGCCACACTTAATATCATTCGCGCCTCACGGAAAAAGGTATACTGTAAAAAAAAAATCCAATTGTGGAAAAATGTGGAGCCCAGGTTCGTGTTTTGCGGAACGTCCTCTTCGTCTAGTGGAGCAAAACACGGTTCTGGGCGTGAGCATTTTTCCATAATAAGCTTCATTTACAGTATACCTTTTTCCCAAAAATTGTTATACTGAATTCCATGGCTAAAACAATAGTTTTTGTAAATCAAAAGGGCGGTGTTGGCAAAACTACATCCGCAATCAATATTGGTGCTTATATTGCACTTGCAGGAAAAAAAGTTCTTCTCGTAGATTTTGACTCACAGGGAAATATGTCCAGTGGTGTGGGTGTTTCAAAAGATAAACCTACAATTTACGAAATGCTTGCCGGAACCTGCACACCTCAGGCCGCAATTAAAAAATCTTCTATTCCTAATCTTGATGCAATCAGCGCTTCCATTGACTTGTCTGGTGCCGCAATTGAGCTTGTAGACCAGGATAATTGGGAATATTACCTCAAAAATGCCCTGGCTCCTCTTCAGTCGCAATATGATTATATTCTTATAGATTGTCCGCCATCACTTGGAATTCTTACTCTTAACGGACTTGCAGCCGCAGATTCAGTTCTGGTTCCTATGCAGTGTGAATATTTTGCTTTGGAAGGAATTACGCTGCTTCTTCAGACTGTACAGAAGGTTCAGAAAGAAATTAATCCAAGCCTTACAATCGGCGGTATCTTTTTTACAATGTATGATTCGCGTACACGTCTTGCACAGGATGTTGTACTACAGGTTAAATCATATTTTAAGGATGTTGTATTTAATACAATTATTCCAAGAAACGTTCGTCTTTCCGAAGCTCCATCTCATGGACTTCCTATCTGTAAATATGATCCTACCTGTATTGGTGCAAAAAGTTATGAAAAATTGGCAGAAGAGGTAATCAGTCGTGGCTAAAAAGGCATTGGGAAGAGGCCTTGGAGCTTTAATAAAAGAGAATCCAGAGGCAAACGAAGAATTTCTGATTTCTACAGGACTCGGACTTCACAGCGTTCAGGTTGCAAAAGGTGGCAGACCGGCAAATGTTCCAGCCTGTATTGAAGTAGACAGCGAAGGTGGACTTTGGTGTGATGTTGATCTTTTAAAGCCAAATCCAAAGCAGCCCCGCATAGACTTTAACCAGAAGCAGCTTGAAGAGCTCTGCGCTTCCATTAAACAGAATGGAATTCTTCAACCAATAATTATTGAGCCGGTAGAAAATAAAGAAAAAGAGTTTTACATCATTGCCGGTGAACGCCGTACCCGTGCCGCAAAAATGGCAGGTCTTGCAAAAGTTCCTGTTCAGCTTAGAAAATTTGATGACCAGCAAAAGCTGGAATATGCCCTCATAGAAAATATACAGCGTGCAGATTTAAATCCTATTGAAGAAGCAACTGCTTACTATAATCTTATTCAGATGGGAGACCTTACTCAGGATGAAGTTGCCCGTCGTGTAGGAAAAAATCGTTCCACAGTTGCCAACGCAATCCGTCTGCTCAAGCTTCCTGAGGATATTAAAAAGTCTTTGATTACAGGACAGATTTCTTCCGGTCATGCCCGCGCCCTTCTTATGGTAAAAAATGATGCAGACATGCGCATCCTTTACGGAAAGATTGTAGGCTCAGGCCTTTCTGTTCGTGAATGCGAAGCTCTTGCAGAAGTTTACAACAATGGTGGACGCGCTGCTTCAAAGCAGACCGAAAAATCAAAAAGACGTAAGGATCCGGATATTGCTCTTTTTGAACAGGAGCTCCGTAACCTCTTTGGTGTTAAAGACGTAAACTTTAAAGGAGACACCAGCAAGGGGTCCATCGAGATTAAGTTTACAACCAAAAAAGATTTCGATAGAATTTATGAAGTTTTGATTGGTGATAAATGACATATCATTGCGAGCGAAGTGCGGCAATCTACAACTTACATACCTAAGAATGCCTTACAACCGTTATACATCTGAACAATATCTTCTTTTGCAGTAATTTCCCAAGGTGCGTGCATGCTCAAAACTGCAACTCCGGCATCTAAAACATTCATTCCATATTTAGCTGCATGGTAGGCAATTGTTCCACCACCACCCTGATCAACCTTTCCAAGCTCTGCCATCTGATAGCTTACACCGGCTTTGTCCATACAATCACGAACTGCTGCAATAAATTCCGGATTTGCATCGCTGGCACCGGATTTTCCGCGGCTTCCTGTATACTTTTGGAAAGCAATTCCGCCGTTCAAAACAGATGTGTTGTCTTTGTCAAACAGGCTTGCGTTCATCGGATCAAAAGCGGCGTTTACATCAGAAGAAAGCATATTTGAATTTGCAAGACAGCGCCTTAAAGAAAGCTCGCTGTAAGAATCGCTTGTCCTGTCTATAATTTCGGCTACCATGTTTTCAAAAAGGTTGGATGCCATTCCGGTTGCACCAACACTGCCAATTTCTTCCTTATCTACGCAAAGGCAGCACATTGTGTGACCGGGAAGCTTGTCGTTCCTAGAGCAGTCTAACAAAGCTTGTGCAGAAGCAAAAGCACAGGAACGGTCGTCCTGTCCGTAAGCAAGAATAAACGAACGGTCTAAGCCCATGTCGCGGGCAGCTCCCGCAGGAACAATTTCCAGCTCTGCAGATTCAAAATCAGAATCATCTATATCATATTTTTCTTTGAGCAGCTTTAAGATAAGCTTTTTGCTCTTGTCTTTATCTTTTTTGGCAGGCTTGTTTTCTTCTTCTGTTTCTGGCTTTTTCTGAGGTACGCAGGAGCCCATCATAACATCCAGATCTTCACCCTTAATAAAATCGCTGGCCTTATCTTTCATCTGGTCCTGGGCCAGGTGTGGCAGAATATCAGAAATACAGAAAACAGGATCTGCTGCATCTTCTCCAATCACAACGTTTACAGTAGTTCCATCTTTTTTACACACAACTCCATGAATTGCAAGCGGCAGCGTAGTCCACTGATACTTCTTAATGCCGCCATAGTAATGAGTATTCAAATAAGTAATGTTGTCTTTTTCGTAAAGCGGATTCTGCTTTGCATCAAGACGTGGAGAATCAATGTGAGCTCCAAGAATATTCATTCCTTTTTCCAGCGGTTCAGTTCCAATTACAAAAAGCGAAATTGCCTTGTTCATTTTGGTGATATAAACCTTGTCGCCGGCCTTAAGGTTTTTATATTTGGTTATGTCTTTAAATCCTTCTTTTTGTGCCATCTGCACCAGCTGTGTCACGCATTCGCGTTCAGTTTTTCCGTTATTCAGAAAATTTTTGTATTGTAAAATAAGTTCTTCGTTTGAGTTCATAATTTTTTCCTTTGTTATTTAAATATAACCAAGATGAGGTTTTATAACAAGTGTTTTGTTTCAAATGCCTGCCTCACTTGATTTTTATCATAAATCGATTTACTATTCATTTATATATGATTACCTTAAAAGAACTCGCAGCAAAATGTAATGTTTCAATAGCAACTGTCTCGAATATTCTTAACGGAAAGTCCAATGTTTCGGAAAAGACAAAGGAACGTATTCTTAAGGTTGTACAGGAAACCGGTTACAAACCAAATTACATGGCGCGTATTTTAAGGGCTCATAAAACAAATACCGTCGGAATTATTATTGATGATGTTGGTGCTTTTAGTTCTCCACAGCTTATTGAAGGCGTGCTTGATATTCTGGAAGCCAAGGGTTATAAAGCAATCATCGAAACCTTAAGGCTTTATTCAAAATGGGGGAATAAACCCGATTCGGCCGAGTATCAGAAGGTTGTAAATGATTCTGTAGAAGAAATGCTTTCTATTAAAGTTGACGGAATTATCTTTATTGCAGCCCATGCCCACAATATTGAATATTTTACACAGAATCTGGATATCCCGATTGTAATTACTTACGCCTATCAGGATGCAAATACAATTCCTTCCATTAAGATTGACGATTTTGAATCTTCTTATAAACTCACCCAGTATCTTATTTCTAAAGGTCATAAAAAGATTGCAGTAATCCAGGGTGATTCAACCGTACGCCATGAAAAAGATCGTCTTGCAGGTTTTGAAAAAGCTCTTAAAGAAGCCGGGCTTGAACTTGATAAGGAGTTACTGGAACCTGGTTACTGGACCCGCGAAGGTGGAAAAGAAGCCTGTCAGAAGCTTTTTAAGCGTTCAAAGGATTTTACCTGTATTTTCTGCTTTAATGACCTTATGGCTGCCGGTGTTTATGATTATTTATATGAGAACAAAAAGATTCCTGGAAAAGACTATGCTGTTGCCGGCTTTGATAACCGCGAAATGAGTGCATATCTAACTCCTGGTCTTACCACAATGGAAATTCCATTGGGAGATATTGGCCGTGAATCTGCTTCTGTTCTGCTCAAAAAAATAGACGGAAAGGAAATTGAAAATTTAGATATCAAAATTCCTTGCCGTCTTATTGAAAGAAAATCAGTATAATATTACTCCATCGGATTTTCAATTCCTTCTTTAAACAGAATAAAATCCTTTAGTTTAAGAAAATAAGTTGAATCAATTTCGTCACGAGAAGAGCCTTCGCTTATTACAGGAACTTCTACGCTGTAGGTTGTGCCGGCATAATCCGGGGCGGTAATTTCAAAGGTGAATACAAATTTCTGCTGCTCACCTTCTTTTTTTGCCTTAATAGGCTTTGCCCAGAAAGAAAAAGTTCCCCTGGTGCTCTGGCAGGTTGTATATGGGTTGGACCAGGTTTTATCAATCATTTCTACCAGCTTGCCGTCCATCTTAATGGTAACAAGGGCCCCTGTAATAGGTTCAAAGGTAGAACCGTCCAGAATTGTTCCGGTAAAGGTTGGAAAGTTAAAGGAAGGCTTGTTGTTTGGAGCCACAGTGCATTCCTTGCGTGCTTTATTGTGGAATGGACGCTTTGTAGAGCTTACAGTTCTCATTCCTTCCAGAATAAGGGCATTAACATCTGCCATAAGCTGTTTGTTATTTAAAGTTTCTGAAGCATGAGTAACCCCTCGTCCAGAAACAATGTATTTAGGTGGAATGCGGTTTAAAACATAACTTACAGTATCGAGTCTGCAGTTTTCGCAATCACACGAAAGCCATGCCGCATTTACGCTTTTTACCTGCTCGTACATTGAGTTTACATTTTGAATAACTAAATCTTCCATTAAATTATGTACATTCATATTAGCGTCCTTTATTTATAAAGATAATAATATTATAAAGGCAAATGAAGTTATAAGCAAATAAAAAGATTTATTGACAAACCATGAAGGGTGCGGGTATCCTATAGAAGAAATATTAAAATGTAAATACTAAAACCCACAATCCGGAGGACAAAATGAACAAAAATCATTTTGGCACAACAATTATCGCATTATTTGCGATTCTTCTAACTATGTCTGTTTCTTCATGTAAAGGAAATGCTGTAAATGTCTATTACACAATTATCTATGAAACAGCTTATGGGACGGCTCCAGAGAGTAAAAAAGTTCTTTCTGGTACTATAATTACAGCCCAGGACCTGCCGGAGCTTACAGCAGACGGCTATACTTTTGAAGGCTGGTACATTGATAGTACTAAAATAACACCCGAATTAAATTACACAGTTAATTATAATATAAAACTAACTGCAAAATGGTCGGAAGTAACAGCAGCTCCTCCAACCCCTGCTTCTTATACCGTATCTTATTCAACAGACCACGGCCAGGCCCCTCAAACCAAAACCGTCCTTTCCGGCACAGCATTGACAGCCGCAGATTTACCGGACCTTACCGCGCAAGGCTATGTTTTTGAAGGCTGGTACATTGGAACTACAAAAATCACCGAAGGATATGAAGTTTCGGGTAATATTACGCTTACGGCTAAGTGGGAAAAGGCATTTACCGTAACTTATGTTTCAGCTTACGGACAAGCTCCTGAGCCAAAAATTGTTGCTTATAAAACAGAGTTAACATACGAAGATTTGCCGGAGCTTTCTGCCGAAGGTCATGTGTTTGGCGGCTGGTATTTTGGCAGTACAGAGGTATTACCTGGTTATAAGGTTTATACAGATATGACACTTACAGCCTACTGGGATAATGATGAACCGGAAGAAGTTAAGTATACGGTTTCATATACAAGCAAGTTTGGGCACGAACCTCCTTCCAGACAATTTGTTGCAGGAGAAACTCTTACTGGCGGCGACTTACTGACAATGTATGAAGAGGGTTATACCTTTGACGGCTGGTATTTTGGCAACATCAAAATGGAAAGAGATTATCCGGTTATGCAGGATATGGTTCTTGTTGCAAAATGGATTTATACAATCACGTATATAACAGAACATGGAACTGCTCCACAGACAGTAAAAGTATTGGAAGAAACTGCCTTGACTGAAGAACATTTGCCAACCCTTTCCTGTGACGGATATCATTTTGCAAACTGGACTACAGGAGGTCAGACAGTCAATGTTGGTTATGTTATTAGAGATAATATAACTCTTACTGCTAACTGGACAGTTCCAAATCTAGGTTTCCTTGTTTCTATAGTTTCCAGTGCTTCACAAAGTGAAACTGATTTTAAATTGACAGCTGTAAAATCTGGATCAGATTATAGAATTACAGCAACTGCGGGTTTTGATTTGTATTTCTGGTCTGTAGATGCTATAGATGATGAGGAAAATTTTTTGTATGCGGATGAAATTGGAGCTTTCTTAACCCAGGGTAATTCTTCTACTAATGCCCCAGCTGTTTTAACTCAAAACACATTGACCTTTAATGAACAACTTCTCCCAGAGGCTGTAAATAATGATGGAACTTATCGTGTATATTGTCAGGCTATAAAAAAACTGTATGATGCCAGTGGCAATCCTTCTGGTTTTGAACGTGCCGGGCTGGACCTTGTCGTAATTAAAATGTAGGAGAGGCGAAAGATGAAAAATAATAAATTACTTATTTCAATATTATCAGTATTTGTTTTATTGTTGGCTTCATGTAAGGACTCTTTGATTCATGATTTTACTGAACAGAAAGGAAAGGCTACTCTTTCTTTTAAGGTAAATGGTTCTTCCAGAAATATATTGCCAGACACCTCTATTGATGATTTTACAGATGTTGCGCTAACAGGAACTCTAAATGGATCAGGAACACAAATTGCTCTTGGGACTTGGGATTCTATAGAAGAAATGTTAGAAGCTTCTTTAGAAGTAGATGCCGGAAGCTGGAGTCTTAACCTTTCTGCAAAAAAAGGCTCAGTAGTTTTTGCTGCAACTACAACTGTTTCTATTACAGCAGGGCAAATGGCAACTGCATCTTTTGTTTTGAGTGCCGGCAATACAGAAAAAGGTATTGCGGATATCACATTAAGATTCCCCGAAGGATCTGATGTCGTTTTAGCAAGCTGGTCTTTTGAACCTTTAAATTCTTCTCAGCCGATGCTTAATACTAGAAGGACTTCACAAGGAATAAGTGGTATTTATTTAATTGATGGTACTTATACGGACGGAGAAGGCTTGCAAGAAATTAAAGATAATGCTTTTACGCTTAAGACAGAGCTTCCAGCCGGTAAGTATTTATTTTCATGTATGTTTGGGTATCAATGTGCAACAGAATTTGCGGTAACAGATAACGGTGTTGTGGGAATAGATCTGCTTGGGGACTATTATGATTACATTGTTGTACAACCAGGTCTTGAATCAAAACTGGATTACACAATTGATTATTTTGAACTTCATGGAGTTACAAAAGCTGTTTCTACTCAAGAAGGAATGGAATTAACTATTGATGTTCCAAGGGGTACAAAAATTATTCTTCTTCAGCGTACAACGAATTTTAATGAAGTTATGAGCCATCCAACATATGAGAATATGATAAATAGTTGTGTTTCATTTGCAAAAATCCTGGAGACTCCGGCAGCTTCTTCAACTTCTATAACCTTTGTTGACCCTTATGGTTATACTGCCGGACAAAAATTAACCTATTTAGTTACGTATTATTCTTCTTCGATAAATTTCAGTGGTAGTTATTATATGAGGGAGTTTACTACTGCTTATGATGGCTATGCACTACCAGGTTTTTCGACATATCCGGAATTTGCAACGGAATCAAATGCAGAAAAAATATCTACAAAAATAAAACTTGTAAAAGACCCTGTAATTGACTGGAAGGGGCATGAACTTGACGGCGACTATATGATCTTACTTTCAAGAGAATACGAAGCTGTCCTTGCATTAGAACCGGACTATATGTTTAATAAAAATACAAAAGAGATTTCTGTTAATCCAAATAATCTGCATTCTGGTTCAAATCCATTAACCGGATATTCTCTTTGTTTTGAAAAAGACGGCTGGTATTATAACTGTGGGGTTAATATATCCGGATTGACTGGTGCTCAGCTGCCGGTTCTTTATGGTAGACCTAATGCTATTCCAACTGATCGTGGTATTGATATTGAAGTTTATTGTGATTGGCAGGGAGATATCAGGGAAGAAGGTGGCGAAAAAGTTAAACTTTTAAGGTCAACAAATTCTGATAGTGGATATGAACCTATTAAAGATTATGTAGATGTTTTTAACGACACTTTTAAATTCATTGACAGAAAGAACCTGCAAAAAGATGTTACATATTATTACAAACTTGTTGGTGAATCAGAAACTGTTTATGGCAATTTTTCTGCAACTTCCAGCATGGATTATGGTGTACCTCTGACAATAAATACAAAGCCAAAGCTTGAAGTGGCTGGTAATACTATAGCAACTTTTACACCGGGAAGCGTTACGGTTGATGACCATGTTGTGCTATATGATATTTGTTATGAATTTAAACAAAAAGATAATAACAACATTAAGCTTGTAGTTTCAAAGGTATATTCTAAAGATAATGGAGAATGGTTTGACTATGATTTAGATGCACGGCTATGTACATACAGGGAGAATAGTCCATATCCTGATATAAGCTCTCCTTTTCACTCTAATATTCAAAAATATTCTAAGGATTTATATATAGAATCTCTTGATGGTAAAGAGTTCATTTTTGAAAAAGCATATATTGAGTGTTATGATAGTACTTTCAAACTCGAGGATTATCTTATTGATGTAATAAGGTTTACTCCAGGAGTCCAGGAATATCCTGCTTCTTTTGTAATACATACAGATGTCATTCAGCTTTCAGCAGATCATTCTTCAAATGGCATTACCTTGAATATAAGAAATATTCCTCAGGAAGCAGACTCAATTTTGGTTACAAGATATAGTGAAAGCGATTATACTGAATATGAATTATTCCGCGTTAACAATTTAAGTTCTTCACGCATCAGTTTGTTAGATTCCTATGTTAATCCAAATAACAATTATTACTATTACACTGTCTATGCATATAAGGAAGATACCTCTCTTGACTACGCTACAACCTTAGCACATGGTTTTTCAACTTATGGAAAGGGCTTGGGCGAAATAGGATTAACAGTTTCTACTGCAGACAATACTGTTTCCCTGCAATTTAGTATCCCGGAAGGTACTTCTAATCCTGTTATATACAGAGAGGGTCCAAGTAAGGCAATAATTACACCTGCTTCGGGTAAGTATGCAATTACAGATTATTTTGTTCAAGCTGGCTGGCGCTATTCTTATTCATTATCTGTTCGTGTAAATTATGAGGGGAACAGTTCAATAATTTACACACCACACAGTGAAAAGAAATCTGTAGATTTTAGTGGATACACAGAGGATTTTTATAACTGCCCTGAAATTACAAAGGTTCCTGAATATACCTGGGATTATGATGAAGCTAATAATTTTACTATGACCTTTACAGGTGAACCAGAAGTTTTCAAAGATAATGTATTACCAGAGTTTACTGTTTCAAAGCTTGATCTAAACTTCAAGTATGATGATAATCATAAGGTTACTATTCCTTATACAGGATCTAACACATTAACCTATAATCTGGTAACACCTGGTTCCTTTACCTATGAGTTACAACCAGCTTCCTACGGTATATTCACCTGCGACGATTATACCTACGAAGGTGATGCAGTCATTTCACATGATTTACTCTATATGGGTGAAGATACAGAAAAATATTGGATAAAAGATTTGCCAGGATATATAGAAGTAAATTAGTAAACGTATAAAAAAAGCCTGAGGGCGGAGTGAAAATTACCGGGCGACTGCATCATTTTCGCCCCTGCAGTCGGCCGGGAATTTTCACGTGAGCCCTCAGGCTTTTTTTCTTATGATTGCACGCTATGTATTAGTACATTCCCCCC
>JAEEGK010008013.1_pt1 | contig 25066 bp, 16 predicted proteins | sample 8958771 | NCBI WGS metagenome assembly JAEEGK01 (sample SAMN16246547, study PRJNA631951) | gut metagenome | biome: gut microbiome; feature: rumen; material: SC-attached | host: Bos | place: Iran: Karaj | collected 2018-10
TCATTTCTTTGAATAGTAAATTTTCTAATATTTAAATATTCTCTAATCCCATTATCAATTATATTAGGATAATTATTAATTTTCAATAATTTATTACTTAAATCAATAAAATGATTTTTAATATTAGGGACTTTATAAGAATCATAAATAAAATTAACTCTATTTTCAAATAAAAAAAAAAATATATTTTTTTCAATTTGAACTTGATTTAATCTATTATCTTTAGCTTGTAAAAAATCCAAAACAATTTTTCTTAATTTTTTAATTTTAATATCCTCATCATAAAAATTATCATAACTTTCTTCAATTTCTTCAGGACTTCTTTCTTCTTTAAAAGCATTTTGAATTTTTTTCATAGTAATTTTATCATTTTCCATTCCTTTACTTATTAAAAAATTAGATTTAATTTCATGAAATTTTTGCGAATTAAATCTTCTATGTGTAATAACTTTTGATATTTCATCAAAATTCATAACAGGTAAATAAAATTCTAAATTCATATCTAAATAAGGATCACTAATTTCTTGTATTTGAAAATTTTTTATTTCTCTAATTGTATATTTTTTATTTTTTAAATTTCTTTTCATTGTATTAATTTCTTCTTTTTTATTTTGTGAAATATTTGATTCTGATTTTGAATTTCTATAAGAAGAGGTATTTGAATTTGATATTGAAGATGAATTTGAATTAGATGAATTTACACTACTAATATAATGAGGTGTGTTTTTATTACTATAAAATGTTACTATTTGTTTTCCTTTTTTTTTAATTTTTGGATTTTCTGTTGATTCATTTATTGGATTTTTTATATCTGTATATTTTAATTGAAAAGGTTTTTCACTTTGAGTTAAATATGTTGAAAATAAATTTAATAATTCTGTTTCTTTTGGTTTAGTATTTATATGATTGTTTTCTATGAAAAAATTTCCTAATTTCATGTTAACATTTTTTTTAATATTTTTAATTTCCATTATTTATATTATTTATAAAGTTAAAATATTTTTTTATATAAATTTTACACTATTCTATAAATTAAATATTTTTCCTGTAAAAATGTATAAATGTTTTATTAATATAAACAGAAGTAATTAAAATTTATAATATACATCTTAACATTATAAACTAACATATTTATTTAATTTATATGAGGAAAAATAATTTTTTCAATTTTCTTATTTTTAGTAAGAACAGATTTTAAATTTTCAAAATTTTTTTTCCCTGATTTATTAAAATAATTTACATCATTTACATTAGCATGAAAATGACTTTTTCTATTATAACTTTTTTCTTCATTTGGAGAAATTGTAATTAGATATTTCCCTCTTTCATTATCTCTTAAATTATCAAATTTAAATAAATCATCTTCACTTAATATTTTAGAATGTAAACTTTTAGAATTACTAATTTGTAATATTTGATTATTATTTTCAGTACTTTGAAAAGTAACTTTTTGATGATTTCTAGAAGGAGTTTTTTTATCAAAAATATTATTTTTTTGATTTTCTAATAAATATCTTATATTTTCATTATTTTTTAATGCTTTAATATTAAATATTTTATGTTCATAATTTTCTTTTTCTTTTTCCTTTTCTTTTTGATTAGATGATTTATGATTTTCATTTTCATTATTAAAATTAGAATTTAAGTTATTTAAAATTATTCTTTTAGTTTTAATTGGTTTTAAACTTTGAGATAAATTATTTGTTTTAATAAAATCATGATTTAATTTAGGATTAGGTGATAAAGAAGAGGTAAAATTAGTAATATTTGTTTTTATAATTTTTGGAGTAAAAGGTTCATCTTCATTTTGAATACTGTTATTATTATTTTTTTTATCTTTATCAAAATATTCTTCTATAAATTTAATACATTTTTCATATGAGTCATATTTTATATTAAATAAATTTTCTGATATTTCTTCTTTAAATATTTTTTCATTTAAACCAAATTTTTTTCGAATAAGATAAATTATACTAAATGCAATTTGAGTACAAGAAAATTTCTTTAATATTTTTCCTTCCAAAATTACATCATCCAATAAACTAATAATATTTTTATATATTTTGTGAAGTGAAATATCACCTAAATCTTCATTGTTAAAAATAAAACCAGTATACATTAAAAGTTTAATTATTGTATAAATATCAATTGGAGATAAATTATATTTTAATCTTTTTAAACATTTAAGTTCATAATGAAATATTTCATCTTTTGAAATATTAAATTTTTTTTTAATATAATTTAAATCTACATGATATTTATAATTATCAATTTCAAAATACTTATATGTAATAATATAACAACATATTGACAGTAAATTTATTTTATTTTTATCTTTTATGTTTTTAAATTTATAAGAAGAAAAAATTCTATCAAGATTATAAATAGACATATATAAAGTTATTAAATCTGAATGGAATTTCTTATGAAGAGAATAAATTAAGTTAATTTGTTTAATTCTGAAATCTAAATATAAGTTTGAATAATTTAATGAAATTACATTTGAATAATCTTGTTTAATGATGTATTGAAATATAGTTAAAGGGGACAAATCAATTCCTTTATTATAATGTTTTGGTTTAATTAAATACTTTGAACATATTGTATTTTTCCTTTTTGTTATATATGTAATTCTTCCACATTCTTTACAATAATTTAAATTTTTATTTATTTTTACATTATAATTATGTTCACAAACTCCTTCTTCACTCTTCATAAATATTTTTTTTATTCTTCCTGATTTTGATTTTTTAATTTCACTCATGTTATTTATGATATTTTATAATTATTAATTTATAATTTTTTTCTAAAAATATTTTTTTGAATTGAAAAATTGAAATTCAAAATTTAAATTGTTAATTGTAGCATAATTTTATGGCAAATAATATATTTAAAATTTCAATTACCTAATAATTATTTAGACATAATGAATTTTTAAATAAAAATGTCACAACCAAATTTATAAAGAAATGATATTATAATTTAATTAATTATATTTATTTTATAATATTTTTTTTAATTAATAATTTAAAAAAAAAATAAAAAATGTCTTTTCAAATTTTTGGCTGTTTTTATTGTGAATTTAATACAACAAAAGGAAGAGAATTAGTTTACCAATATCCAAATAATTTTCTGAATATAGATGAATTTAATAAAATTTCTAAATATATGATTCCTAGAGAAGAATTATGGAATAAAACAGTTAGTTTAAAATTAGGGAACTCTTATTTATTAGGTTATCCAAAATATTTAACTCATTCTAATTATGATAGAACTAAATTTCAATTCAATTTTTGTATTTTAATAGATATTGAAGAATATGAATCAAATTATTATTTATATGAATTATTAATTCAAAAAATTGGTAATACTTTTGAAAAATTAGAAATTGAAAGTAATTTTTGTTTTATGAAAAAAAATACTGATATAATATTATTATTTTTAGAAACACTTTATGAAAATGCAAAAGAAAATAAACAATGTATTAACTTCAATATTGGTAAAGATAATATAAATATTCATTTTTTTTTTCAATATTTTTTTAATGATTTTTCTGAAGTTAAATCATTTTTTATTCCAATTTGGATAAAAAAATTTAATATAAAAGATAAAAAAGATATTAATGATAGTATTGATAAAATAATTCAAAATATAAATTGTTTAAATAATGTAAAGCAAATTGGAAAAATATGTAATTTGTCATTAAATTATGTAAGTTATATTTTAATGAATTTAAGAATTCAAGGTTTGATTTCTTTTGTTGATTCTTTTAGTTATGATAATATTTATAGAGCAAATAAAGAGATTATTAAAATTAATAAAGAAAATTTATTTAATGAATTTAAAGAATTTTATCAATTAAATAATCAGTTGAAAATTAAAGAAAATGTAGAAAATAAAAATAACGAATTATTATTAGATATAAGAATTGATCAAGATATTTTATTTAGATATTATATTGGATTAACACAAGCACAAAATGTTACTGATTTTTTAATAAATTATGATATTAAAAATATTGATATTAATCTTTTAATTGCTTTTGGAGTTTATAAAAATATTATTAGAAGACTTAAACCTTTATTTAGTTATGAAAAAATATAAATTGTAAAATACAAAATTTCAGAATAATTAATTTTATTATTAGATAAATAATAAAAATGACTGTTAACCACACTTATTTATTTATAAAAAATTGAAATAATTGTAATTTTAATTTTTTTATATCATTACATTTCTTTTACATAAAATATGAAAAAAATAATGTATAATATATATATGATACAGAAAGTATAAATGGAGAAAAATTGATTTTGAGCAAAAAATTTATTGAATTAAAAAGAGAAGAAGATTAATTTTTCATTCTGAAATAAAGGAATTATCTATAATATTTATTCCTTCATTTATTTTTATAAAATAACAATATTTATAAAAAAAATATAGTTGTTAGCTTCAATTATAAAAATAATAAAAATAAAAACTTTTTATTCAACAAATTTTTCCTTAATACTAAAAGAAATAATAATAATATATATTTATATATTTCACTTAAATCAATATATTTTCATCTCATTTATTTATTAATTTTAGTTATAAGGATAAAATAAATTTAATATATTTTTAAAAATAAAATTAATTTTTAATAAAATATTTTTAAAACCAAAATATTTATTTATTAATAAAAAACAAAAATTATTTATTATAAAAAAAAAGAAAAAATAATAATTATTTTTTTATTATCCATTAATTCTACTTTCAAGTTGTGCAATTTTCATTCTTAATTTAGCATTTTCTTTAGCAAGTGACTCACTAATTTTAGCATCTTCAGAAGCATTTTTTAATTTTTGATTTTCCCTTTCTAATTCAGAAATTCTATTCATAATATTTGAAAGTGTACCACTATTAATTTGTTCATTTATTTCATTTAAATCACTTCCAACTTTATCAGGTAATAAAATTGCAGTTATATTATTAATATATTTATCTTTTTCTTTTATTTGCATTCTTAATTTTTGAATTTCTTGATTTAAATTAAATGTTTGATCTTCATAATAATTTCCTATATTAACTCCTTTTTTAAGTAATTCATTTTTCATTGCTACTATTAATTTTTCATCATTATCACTTTTTTCTAATAATATTTTTATTTTATCTGTTAATTGTTCTTTTTGAGATGTTAATTCTTTTTCTAAAACATTTTTTCTTGATTTTAATTTTGAATTTTGTTCTTTTATTTTATTTAATTCTATTCTTCCTTTTTCTATTTCTTTTAATAAATTTTCTTTTTCTTTTTTATATGAAGAATAAGGAACAACATTTGTACTAATTGGACTAACAACTTGAGTATTATTACTTTTTTGAGATAAAATTGATGTATTAATTGAATTATTATTTAAATTATTATTATTATCTATAGTTAAAACTTTAATTTTATTTTCTAAAGTTTTTATTTTTGTTTTTAAACCTTCAATTATTTCTGATCTTGGTTTAAAATAATTTTGATCACTTAATGCTCTATTTATATCAAATGTTTCACCAACTTCTCTTTTTATTAAAATATTTAATTTTGTATTTTCTTCTTTTGTTAATTGTAATTTATTCCTCACTTCAGTTAAATGTGATTCAGTTTGTTTTAAATTCTTTTTTAAAGAATTTAATTCCATTTGATCAACTGGAATATTTTTATTCTTTTCTAAATTATTCATTTCTTTTTGTAATTCAGATAATTGTTTTTCAGTTTCATTTAATTGTTTTTGTAAATTAGATTCTTTTAATTTATATTTTTCTAACTTTAAATTTAAATCTTGATTTTTTTTAACTAAATCAATTAATTTCTTATCTTTCATATCAGTATCTTTTGCATTTCTAATAGTATCTAATACATCATTTCCTCTTTTTTTATAATTTTCAACTTGATTTCTTAAAATATCTATTTGATTATTTTTTTCTTTTAATTTCTTTTGAATAATATGATATCTATCAATTATAACTGCTTTATCTGTAAAAGTGTCAATTTCATCATTTATATTTTCTTCTTCATAATCTGAATCATTTTTTCTTTGTTGATTATAATCATAATCATCTTTTTGAATATTTTTTTCAAAAGTTGATATTTTATCTTCTATTTGTTTTACTCCTGCATCTAATTCTATTTTTGAATTTGCTTTTTTTTTATCTGAAAATAATTTTACTGATGGATTTTTTTTATTATTTAAATCTATATTTGTAAAAACTTGATTGTCTGTATATTCTGTCATTTTATCTATATCTTTCATATTAAATATTGCTTTTTCCATTTCTGCACTTAAATTTCCTTCATCTTCATCTTTATCCATTTTTTTTAATTTGTTTTTTTTTTGATTTTTTTTTAAATTTTTATTAAAATTTTTTATATATTATTTTTATTAAATATTATTATTAATTATTTATCTATTAAAAATATTTTTTCATATTAAAAAACGTTTTTTAAAACATTTATTATAATGTGTTATTTTTTTGAATATAAATGATAATATTTTACAATATGTTCTGAAAATTTTTTGGGTAAATCTTTTCCTAATTCTCTATAAGAAGGAAAATAATTAATTTCTAATATATAAAAAACATCATTTTCTTTATTATATAAAAAATCTAAACCAAAAAATGTAATTTCAGTAACTTTAACAAATAATAAAGATAACTTATTAACTTTATCAAATAAACTTTTTAATAAATTTGAATTTTCTTCTTCTTCTTTTTTAAGATTATCAGTATTAAAATCATTATAAAGACTTTTATAAATATTTTCATTTAAAATGTCCATAGAACCATTTTTTAATTGGTTAACTTTTAATACTTCTTCATTTAAATTTGGAATTGATGGTCTAATAAAAGAATATGACTCTTCATTAATAGAATAATTTTTTATCATTGAACCACCATGATTAATAATTTCTTGTAATATAAATTCTTCGTTTTTTTCAAAGAAATCTTTATAAATATTTTCATCAATAAATAATTGTTTTAATCCTTTTTTATTAATTACTAATTTCATAACATGATTTTTACAACTACAAGGTTTAATCATAAGCTTATAATTAAAAATATCTCCTTGTTGTTTTAATAAATGTTTTAATTTTTTATAATTTTCTAAGGGAGATAATGTTTTATCAATTGTATATTTAATTGTATAAGGAATTAAAACTTTCATATTTAAATTATCAATTTCTTCCTTTACTTTTGTAATAAAAGTAAATAAAAATTTATAAACTTGGTATCTATCAAATAAAATATCAACAATTGAAATTGGATGAAGTTGAACTATATCAGTATTATAATCAAAAACTTTTTGAATATTATCTAAATAATATTGTTTATTTGATAAATAAAAATAAGGACATCTTTGTAATATTACATTCATTTTTGGATAATTTGATAATCCATTATCAGTGGGGAAATTCTTATTTAAAAATGGATGAAATTTTATTAATTCATTTGATTGTGCAAATTCTCTTTTTCTATATAATTTTTCTTTTTTATCTGTATCTAATATATATAAAACATTTATTGCTTTTTCAAAATATTTTTTTATCAATTTATTTATCGTTGTTTCTTCATTTATATTTTCATAAAGATAAAATATTAAATTTGTACTTTGTCTAAAACATTCTATTATTAAATCATATAATTCATCATTTGATAATAATGGAATTGTTCTTTCTTGATATGATAAATAATTTTTATCTTCATGATAAATCATCCAATTTGTTATTTTACAAATATTTGAACAATATTTTAAATCTTTGAAATCTTCTACTTCTTCTGATATGAAAATTATATTTTTATCTTTTAATCCTTTTAATTCATCTTTTAAAATAAATTTATCTTCATAATATTGATTTAAATTTAGTAATACATGTTCTTTTTTTATTACTTCTTTTTCCTTTTCAGTTTCTGCATAATATGTAAATTTTGATAATAAATAATTTTCTTTGTATTTTTCAAATACTTCATTTTTGATATATGGTAATATTTTTAATCTTGTATTTAAAAATTCTTCTTTTTCATTATTATTTTTTCTACATAATTCATTATATAATAAAATAAATTCTCTTTCATGAAATTTTCTATCTAAATAAGAAAAATTATAAGAATATAAATTATTCAAAGGATGAAATAAAATAACAAAATTATCTTTAACTTCCATAAAACAAATAAAAAAATAAAAAAAAAATTAAAAATTCCTCTATTACAAAAAAAAACTAAAAAATAAAATTTAAGAATTATTATTACTCATTAAATTTTTCAAAAAGTCTTTATAATTAATAAACCCATCATAATCACTATCAGCTTCAAACAACATATCATCTATTTCATCTTCAGTCATAAAATCATTTAAATTAGATAAAATATGCCTTAATTCAGTAATAGAAATTAAATTATTTTCTTCTTTATCAAAAACTTTAAAAGCATTTACAATTTCAGCTTCTAAATCAATTTGTTTTTGTCTTTTTCCCATTAAAGCAACAAATTCTTCAAAATCAATTTCACCATTTCCATCTACGTCAACTTCATCTAATAATTGTTGTATTTCTTCTTCTTCTGGATCTTCATTTAAACTTCTTAATATGTATTCTAATTCTTTTTTTGATATTGAACCATCTTTGTTTACATCAAACATTTCAAATGCTTCTTGGTATTCTTTTCTTCTATCTTGAGGTACATCTTCTAACATTGTTTTTTTTATATTTGTTTTTACTTTTTTTATTTATTTTTTTGAGCTTTTTTTATTTTTTATTTAAATTTTTGTTAGTTTTTTTATTTTTTTAAAAAATGTATTTTTACTTAAAAATAAGAATTCAAAATAAAATCAAATAAAAAATCCAAATCAAAACAAAAACAAAAAAATAAAATAATAAATAATTAATAATATATTTATATTCAAACTAAATAATAAAAATATCTTTTTGTATAATAATTTCATAAACTAAAATCAATAATAATCTCAGGTCCTAATTCAAATTTGTCAGTAAAAGGTAATAGAAAATCTTGTGAAAATTCCCCAGGTAAAATTTCATTAACATTTTTAGTATATTTACAAATTCCCATTTGCAAATAAGCTCCCATAATAAGAGAAGAGCAAATAAAACCTTTTTTATTTTTCCACAAATTATTTTCTTGGCTTTTTTTTTTATGACTTCCACAACAAATAGTACATAAATACATTTTATAACTTTTTCCTTGTGTATTTTTTAAAAACTCATCATATTTTTCATCAATATTTTTTTCAATTCTATTTCTTTCTTCAAAATTATTTGTTTTAATAATTAATTCTCTAAAAACCATTTTATCATATAATAAATTCCATAAATAATTAATAAATTCTTGCCATTTTCTTTCTTTACATCCATCTTTTGTTGTTGCTTCATAAACATATAAAATACCATTTTTTTTTCTTAAAATTGCAACATGATCATAATCTTTTTTAGTATAAAGTCTTTGTAATTTTGCAGAAAATTCAAAACCTTTAAATAATAATATATCACCTGTTTTTGCTTTATATTCAAATTCAGATGCTTTTATAAAGTAATTATATGAGAAATCTTTTCTTAATGATATTCCGAATAAATTCATATAATAACCTCTTGAGTTTTGAATTTGAGATTGAAGGACGTTTATTATTCTTGTGAAAAGTTCGTTGTTTTGATTTGGGATTTTTAATTTGAATATTAATATTTTTGTACTTAATATATTTAATATTATTTCTTTTGTTTTTGAATTTATTGTTAAAAATACTGTCATTAAATTGAAGTTTATACAAAATTTTGGATGATATATATCATATATGTTTTTAAAATGGAGATTTATTTCTGATACGCTTCTATAATGTAATGAATTTAATTTTTGTTTTTTTTTATTATTATCTAATTTTGAATATAAAACTAAATATTCTTTATTTAGTGATAAGTGATATTCTTTATATGATTTATCATTTAGTCCTTTAAATAAAATTGGTGATTCTAAATTAATTGGTATTCTATTATATTCTATTCTAAATGTTATATGTCTATTTAATAAAATTTGTTTTAATGTTTTTTTATATGTAGTATTTATTTCTGAAATTGACGAATCTGAATAAAAATTTTCCTTTATTTCTTCTGAAGGATGAGATTGGATTTTTTTATTTGATTCAAATATTGAATCTTTTGACTCTATATTTGTTTTATCTTTTGTATCTATTGTTTTTAAATCATCCAGTAAATGTGTATTTTCACTTTTCTTTTCAATAATTTTTTTTGGAGAATATATTAAATTTTTTTTCAACATTTTATTACTAAATTTGATATTAAAATAATATTTTTTTTAATTGAAAAAATAAATTAATAATATTAAAATTTAAAAAATGACTTCATTAGAAGTAATAGAATTAAAAGAACATATTAAAACATATGCAAAAATCAAAAAAATAAATGAAGAAAAAGAAGATTCTTTTATTGAAATTAGTTCTTTAAAAAATAAAATAATATTAAAAGACATAAAAAATTTACAAAATCAAAAAAATGAATATCCAATTAATAAAGTATTTTTAGGAAATGATGAATATTCATATATTTATGAAGACATAACATTAAATTCAATTAATGATTCATTAAATCAAATAAATACTTCATTTTTTACTTATGGAAATAGTAATAGTGAAAAACATAGTTTATTATTTGGAAGTGAAGATTGTATTAATAATATAAATTTAAGAGGAATTTTTCCAAGATTAATTGAAAGTATTATTCTTAAAGAAAATATAAAAATTAATATTTCTTTAATGTTTATTTATGAAGGTAAAGTTTATGATATTTCTAAAATTTGTTATGAAAAAAATAAATTTGATTTAAAAGATTTTATTAATGATGGACTTGAAATTGGTCAAAATTCTGATATTATTGAAAAAATAATTAAAATTAAAATAAATTCAAATGATGATTTATTAAATTATATGAAATATTCAATTAACTTTTTTAATTATTTACAAAGTATAAATTATCCAGAAATTCAAAATGAAAAAGAAACATTAGAAATAAAATATCCTTTTATTTTTTCATTTTCAACTTTTATATATGTAATTTATATTTATAATGATAATAAAAAAAAAGATTTAATTTCAAATATAACTTTTATTGAATTACCTGGAAATGATGAATTAGTTACAAAAGTAACTGCACCTAATTCTCCAAATAATAAAAAAATGTATAATACAAAACATTTTATTGAAAATACAAATATAATTGAATCTATTAAGAAATCAATTTATTTATTAAAAAAACCTATTCTTTTAGGTATAAAAAATATAGCAAATCCTTATTTTAATTTATGTTTGGATTCAAAAATAATGATAATATTAAAAAATTTATCTTTTTCAAAAATAAATACTCGATTTAGATTTATCGGATGTTTAAATCCAATAAAAGCATATCAAAAATCAACAAAAGATACTTTAGATACTTTATTTCAAATTCATAAAATTATTTATACAAAAAATTATGATTTTTCAGAAGATGATAAATCAAAAATTAATAAAGATACATATATAATAACACTTGAAGAAAGGTTAAAAGATTTTCAAAGAACTATAAAAACTCAAAGTGAATTAATAACAAAAAAACAAGAAAAAAATAATTTAATTCAAAATACTTATCAAGAACAAATAAATATATTAAAAAAAGCTTTTAATTTTCAAGGTGATATCAATGTTTTACTATCTGGAAATGAAGATACAAAAGAATTTAAATATGCAAAAAAAATAAGAGATGCATTTATTGAATTAAAAAATAATGATTATACTATTCAAAAATTAAAAGAACAAATTAAATCTTTAAATCTAGAAATTGAAAAAAATAATCAATTAAATGAAATTAAATTACAAGATAAACATATGATTGAATATTTAAATGATATTAAAGAAAGAGGTAATCAAGAAAATAATAAATTAAGAATTCATCTTGATCATGATATAAAATTAAATGAATTAGAAAATGAAAATAAGAAATTAAATCAAATTATTGATGAATATAAAAAAGAAAATGATAATAAATTTAAATTTATTAATAATTTACCAAATATATTAAATGAAAATTGTGATATAAAAAAAAAAATTTCTGAAATTAAAAATAATATTCAAAGTGAATATGATCAAAAATTAAAAAATGAATTAAGTCAAATAACTCAAAATAATAAAAAAGAAAATGAAAAATTAGAAAATAAATATAAGAAAATAATTCAATTAAAAGATGAAGAAAATTCAATATTAAAAAATAAATTAGAAGAAATAAGTAAAGATAATAAAAACAATTATAATAATATAATAAGAGAAAGTGTATTATTATATAAGTTAATAAATAATATATTTCAAAAATACAAAAAAGAATTTTCATCATATAATTATTCATCATCAATTCAAAAATTTAATAATTTTATTTTATCAAAAGAAAAATTCCAAGAATTATTAGATAATACAGAAAAAAGTATAAATATGTTTTCATTCCCAATAACTTTAAAAGAAGTAAATTCAAAATATAATAATTTAATAAATAAAGGTGATTTTAAATTATTAAAAATAGACCCAATTCAAAAAATGTCAAATAATTCTATATATTCTTCAAATACTATTTTGATGAATCATGTGAATGAAGCAATAAAAAAAAATGAAAAACTTGAAAAAGAAAATGAAGAATTAAAACAAAAACTAGAAAAAGTTTTATTAAATAATATATCAATTGAAAAATTAATTGCAATTCCAGATTCATTAAATCCAGATACAAAAGTATTAAATGAAAAAGAAAAATTAAGAATAAAATTAGATGATACAATTAATAGAAATTTAAAAAAAGAAATGATTATAAAATCACAATTAAAATCAATTGAAAGATTAAATAATGAAAATTTATTATTAAAAAGTAATTATCAAATAAAAAGTGATTCAAAAAAATTTTCTAAATATTCTAAAGCATTAAATAGAAGAATATATAATAACAATTTCTCAAATAAAAAGTCATTAAGTAATATTAATAGTTTAGGAAATAATACTTTAATTAATTCAAATTCTTTAAAAAAATTTAATAGACCTTTGTCAAGTTTAACTAAAAGTGGTTCTGCTTCTTTAATATTTAATAAAAAGTAATTATTTTGTATTTATTGTTTTTAATAATAGTATATATTTTTTTTTTCTTATTTAAATTTAAAAATACATATTTATTCATATTTTATATTGAATTTTTTATTTATTTTTTTCTTTTTTTTCCATTTGTTTTAAATATTCTTTATAAACTTTTTCTAAACCTATTCTCATTTCTTTTATTTTATAATATAATTCTTCTACTCTTGGTAATTCATCATTTATAATAGCCATTTTTGATATCATTTCATATAAAGAATTTTGATTTTGTTCTATTTCATTAACATAATCTTTAACAATATCATTAAATAATTCAAAATGTATTTTAGTATTATTAGTTATATTAGTAAACATTGAATTATATTTAAATAAGTGGTCTTTAAATTCCATTATTATTAAAGAAATATATTTTTCTACTACATTTAATACTTGTGAATTATCCATTTGTTTTCCTTGTTTATTTGTATTTATTTCTTCTAATTTTTTTTCAAGTAAATTTTCTTTATTTTCTTGATTCATAATAAATAATAAATTTTTTATTTAAAATTAAATAATTTTAATTATTATTAGTATAAATATATTATTTTATTTATTCTTTTTTTTCTTTAATTTCTTTATTTTTTTTTTCAATTTTATTTTCGCTACCAAAAACTTTTTTAAAATCATCTAAATAATATATAATAATAAATGAAATTAAAATAAACCAAATAATTATGACTGAACATATCATTCCAAAAGCATCTTGTTTTGCTTTTGAAAATCCTAATGATTTAAAAATATATCTTGATATAAAAAAAAATGTTGTTGGCAAAAATAAAATTGATAAAAATGCTATATAAAATCCTTTTAAATCTGGATTATTAAAAAATATTTTATATGTTAATTTTTCTTTTTTTTCTTCTTCTTTTTCTTTTTCTTTTTTTTCTTCTTCTTTTTGTTCTTCTTTTTGTTCTTCTTTTGTTTCTTCTTTATCTTCTTCTTTCACTTTCATTTAAATAATTAAAATATATTTTTAAAATTTAAAAAATATTTTATTAATTTATTAATTAAATTATATTCCAATTATTTATAATATTATTTCTTATAATTTATAAGAAGATCTTGAACATAATTTTGAATATCATTAAATTGTTGTAAAACATTACCATCTTCATTTTTTATATTATTATTATTATTATTCATAAAATTAGTTTTATATCCTGTAATAGATCTTTTTTTCGAATTATTATTATTATTATCTTGATTAACTTTTTTTATTACTCTTTTCCCTGGTTCAGTTGTTTTTGGTTTCTTTTTGTTTTCTAATGATAAATATGGTTTATTTTTACTTTTTACCTTTTCATTATTAATATTTTCTTTTTGATTAGAATTATTTTTAATTTTAAATTTTGTATTCATATTAGAACTTTTATTTGTTCTTTTTAAATTTGAATCATATTTTATATTTTCATTTATATTATTATTAAAATTATTCTTATTATTATTCTTTTCATCCTTATAAAAATTATTTTTAGGATTAATTTTTATTGGATATTTTTTTTTATTATTTTGAATCTCCCTTAAACTTCTTAAATTTTCTTTTGCATTAAATTCATTTCCATTATTATCATAATATTTACTATTATTATTATAAGAAGAAAAATCATTTGATTCAATATTTATAGTATTATTTGTGTAATCACCTTCATTTTGTTTTTCTTCAATTTCTCTTTCAATATTGCCTATTTTTTCATCTAAAAAATTATTTAAAATTTTATTATATTTCTTAACAATTAATTCATTATTAACTTTATTTTTATCATCTAAAATTTTCATTTTACTATCACAAAAATTTTCTAATATTTGTTTATATCTTTCAATATTTTGTTCAGCTTGAATTACATTTTCAGGTAAAATGTTTTGTAATTGATTTCCTTTAATTTTAGTTTGTGTATAATCAAAATAATTTTTATTTGGATTAATAATTACTGGTAATTCTAATCTTGGATTTATTTTTTCAGTTTTTGGATTTTGGGCTTTATATAATTGATTTGCTAACATTTGATCGTCTAAAATTTTTTTATATTCTTCGGCTTTTTTTTGTCTTTCTATTTTTATTAATATTTTTTGCTTTTCTTCATATGGTAAATTACTTAATTCTTCTTTTTCTTTTTCTGTTAATATTATTTCTTGGTTTATACTTTCTTGTATTTGATTTTTTGGATTTAGGATATTTATTTGGTTTTTATTTTCTATTTTTTCTATCACCAACCCATTTAATGATGATGATTGGTATATATTTTCATTTTGAATTGTATTGATTTGATTATTATTATTATTGATTATATTATTATTAATATTGTTTAATTGATTATTATTATTGATTATATTATTATTAATATTGTTTAATTGATTATTATTATTGATTAAATTATTATTTATATTGTATAATTGATTATTATTATTATTATTATTATTGATTAAATTATTATTAATATTATTTAATTGATTATTATTATTATTATTAATGTTATTATTATTAATATTATTTAATTGAGAATTTTTATTATTGTTTATATTATTATTAATATTATTTAATTGATTATTATTATTATTAATGTTATTATTAATATTATTTAATTGATTATTATTATTATTAATATTATTTAATTGATTATTATAATTAATATCATTTTGATTTTCTATTATATTAATTTTATTATTCAATCCTTGGATATTTAATATGTTTTCTTCTTCTTCTATTTGATTTATTTGTTGGTTATTTTTCATTTGATCTATATTTGCATTATGTTCTGCAATTAATAAATTAATATCCATTTCTTCTTTTGTAGGTTCATTTATTTGATTAGGAATTTTTTGTTTAAAATTATTTTGGCTTTTATTTTGTTTTGCAAAATTATTTTTAATATTATTTTCATTTAATTTATTATTTGAAATAAATTGACCTTGTGTTTGTCCTTTTTTATTTTTATTATTATTAGATTTTATTTTAATATTAGGTTTAATAATATTTTTTTTATTATCATTTATTTTAATTTCTATTTCATTATTTTGTATATTTTCTCCACCACAATATTTTTTAAAAATATCAGAAGCAAAGTCTAATTGCTGTTTAAATAATAATTTTTCCTTATCTTTATCAACATTTGAAACAACAAGTTTCTTTTTATTAGTTTTCCCTTTCATTTAAAACAGTAAAAAAAATTAATTAAATTAACAATTTAAATCAAAAAAAATAATAATTTCATCAATTATTTTTTTTAAATGAAAGAAACTAAACCATATGGAAATAATTTCATATTAAATTTATGTAATAAAAAATATGTAATAGGATATAAACATGATTATTTAATAGTATTTGAAATGACAACTTTATATATATTTATTTTAGTATTTTGGATAGTAACATTAAGAAGTTTTTATCATTATTCTCTTTTTATAATTACATCAATTTTATTTTTAATAATGATATATAATTATTTACTTTGTTTTTTTAAAGAACCTGGAATTATTCCAAGAAATTCAAATAAATTCCCTATTGATAAAAATGAAAATGAATTAAATGAAGATATAAAAAAAACAATATCAGAAGGTGAAAAATTAAAATTAAAAAAAGAGAATGAAAACTCTATAAATAAAAAAGAAAAAAATACAAACAATGATTCAAAAATATTTAAAATAAATGAACAAAAAATATCACCAAAAATTCAAAATAATCTTAATGAAAATGAAAATGAAGAAGAAAATGAAATACAAAAAGAAATAAACAATTCAAATGAAAATGAAATAAAAAATAAAAATTCAAATAACACATTATCAAATAAATTAGATATAAATAACAGTTTAATTTTTGTAAAAAAAGAATCAAAAGAAGAAGAAGAAATTGATATAATAACTCCTCATATATTTAAAAATAGAAAATGTAAAACTTGTAATATAATGAGACCACCAAAATCATCTCATTGTAGTATATGTGATAATTGTATATTAGAATTAGATCATCATTGCCCTTATATTAGTAATTGTGTTGGAGGAAGAAATCACAAAAATTTTTATTTATTTATTTTATTTGGTTCTTTTTCTTCTTTAATTTGTGCAATTACTTCAATTTATCATTTTGTTTTTATTATTGTAAAATATAATTTTAATCTTAGTGAAAATTTATATTCAAAATATAAAATTTATATTTTTATTTCTATTGGTTTAATTGTTATTTTAATATTTGCTTTAACTAATTCATTTTTAAATATGATTGGCTTTTCTTTATTAATGTTAATTCCAATTGGATTATTTATAACAGTATTTTATTTAAATAAAAAAAATTATCAAGGACAATTTGATAATTATTATCATCCTTTATCTTTAATAACAATTCTTTCTGATATTCCTGTTTGTGTTTTTGTTATTTCTACTTTAATTGGTCAAAGTATTATTATTGGAAAAGGATTAACTATAAAACAACAAAATTCTATTGTTAGTGATAAAATTAAATTAATTCAAAATGGTTTATCTTATGAACATATGGATTCCTATTTGAAAAGAAGTATATCCTTTAAAAGAATTTTTGAATTTTTATTAAAAGAAAATTGTTCAAGTTATATTAATGAATATTTAAATAATAATAATTAGTTTGTTATATATTAAATTCTTTATTATTTTTTTTATTCATAATTTATTTATTATTTCAGTTATATTTTAATTTGATTATTTAATATTTTATATTTTTAAAATTAAATTTATTTCGTTTTTATATTTAAGTTTCACAATTTGAGTAATAAATTAATTTGTCTAACTGTTAATGAATAATAAAATTCAAAGAAAAAAAATAGGATATGTTTATCAAAAAAAACCTTCCTATGATTATTATAAAAAATTCAAGTCTCAATATAATAAATATCATAATCATTTAAGAAAAAGAAAAGGAATTTTGAAAGAAATTGACAACGAAATCACAAATATTAAAATTAATAGTTTTTCTACTTTCGAAGATACAAACTTAATGGAGAATAAATTTGAAGATAATTCAAATGAAAATATAAATAATAATTCAAATTATAATTTAAATATTAATAATGATTTATTGACTTATAATAATTCGAATTCAATAAAAAATTTTTCAAATATAAAATTAATCAAAACAAATTCAAAACATGCTTTTAATAAATATGATAATATTGAAATTAATAATGATTCAAAGAATGATTTAATGAATGATGAGATAATATATAATGATTATAATTCTATTTATTCTGAAAAAAATGAGAATAATGATTTATCATATTTTTTAAGTAAAAATAATATAATAAATTTAAGTGAAAATGATATAAATTCAGCATTTTATATACCAAAAAACTTTAAATTAAATGATTTAAATTTAAATAATCAAAATCAAGTATTATTTAAACCAAATATTTTCCAATCAAATTTTATAAATAAACCATTTTATCAAAATATAACAAATAATATAAATAATAAAAATTTATTAAATGTAAATAAGGTAAATAAATCAAGTTTAAATAATAATAATATATCTCCAAATCAAAATGTTTCTATTAATCAAAATTCAGACATAAATGATGATAATAAATTAAAAGAAAACACAGAAATTTTGAATGTAAATATAAAAATATCAAAAAGTGAAACATTAGTTTTTAATATTAGGAGATATGATGATATGTTTCGAACTGTCAAAATATTTTGTGAAATAAATAAAATTAATACTAAATTACTAAAACCCTTAATTTTACATCTGATGAAAACACTGAATTATATCTTTTATATAAATAATACAAATTTAACTGAAAAAGATATAAATTATTTAAATGAAATTAAAACCCAATATAACAATGTTTAAAAAAGAATAATTATGAATGTCACTAGAGAAACAATTAAATATTTATTTTAATATTATTTTACATTTAAAAATTTGAAAAATATATAAATAAAAAAATGAATAAAAATTTTGAAATTCAATCATCATATTTATCAAATATAAACTCATTAAAATATTCAAAAGATGGGAAAAGATGTGCAACATGTGATAATGAGGGTAAAATTTGTATATTTTCAATAGAAGAAACAAATAACCAAAATCAAATAAATAAAAATCCAGATTGTATAATTTATGAAAATGGACATTCAAATTCTATTTGGGATATATCTTTTTCTAATTCTGAATTAGGAAATTTTTTAGCATCATGTGGAAATGATAATAAAGTAATAATATGGTATGAAAATTCAAAAAATAATTTTCAAAATATTTATACTTATAATCATCAAAATTCAATTAATTCATGTGAATTTTGTCCAAAAGAATATGGTATAATATTATTATGTTGTTCAAGTGATGGTTCAATTAGTTTACATGAATTAAAAAAAGAGAATAATTCATTTTTTTCATATCAAATTAATAATGCTCATGAAAAAGGAGTAAATTGTATTAATTGGGGACCTTCAATTAAAAATATTAATTTTGATGAAGATGATAATGATAAAAATAATAATAATTTATTAAATGATTATTTAATGCCTTTAAGATTTGTTTCTTGTGGTGTTGATGGAAAAATTATTTTATGGATTAGTAATAATAATAATATTGAAAATTTTAATAGTCAAATTATTTTTAGTTATGAACATGCAATTAAATGTATTTCTTGGTTAAATTACATTGGTTATGCTAATGAGACTATTGCTTTTGGGACTGATGATGGCTTTGTTAAAATTTTAAAATTAAAAATTGGAAAATGGATTTGCTCTTCTAGTTTTAATTGTCAATTTAGTGTTTTAAAAATTTTCTGGAGTTGTAATGGAAGTTATTTAAGTGTTAGTAATGGGAAATTTAATTTGTTTTTACAAGAAAATATGAATGAAAAATTAGAAGAAGTTTATTTGAAAAAATAAATTTTTGTTATATTGTGATTTATTAAGATATGTTTTTTTATTATTTTAAATGATTATATTTAAAACATTTAAATTAAATAAAGTAAAAATAAGTTTAAGAAGATATTTAAAAAAATATATGCTTCATTTTTATTTAGTAATCATTTATATATTTATATCTAAATTGTTTCAAAAAATAAAACAAATGTTTTAAATAATATATAGATACTATGTATCAGATAATAAAATATCATATCTTATTATAAAACAATATTAATCACATTTGAAACAAAGTCAATAAAACAATTATATATGCTAATAATACCTAAAAACAAAAAAAAATACCAAAAAAAATAATAAAATATAAACATGAATTAATGTTCATTTTTAATATTATTCATAATGAAATTTTCAGGATGTCTATGTTTTAAGTGATAATTAAGTGCACTTTTACTTGCAAATTTCATTTGACAATTTTGAAATAGACATTTGTGTGGAAAAATTTTCGTATGTTCTTTTCTTTCATGATAAGTTTTTCCATTTCTATGAGAAAAACATGCATCACAATATTTACAATGATATGGCTTTTCCATTAAATGTTTATTTCGAAAATGCAAAACTAAATTTTCTTTCGAACGATATATACAATTGCAATTTGGGTATTTACAACAGAAAATTTTTTTTGAATTGTGTTTTATTATTATATATTGTTTTCCTTCAATAATTGGGAAATTTTTTGATGATATAATATCTTGATTATTATTTATATAATTATATAAATTATTATTATTAATATTCATTTTGTTTATATTTATATTATTAATACTATTATTATAAGATATTTCTTTTTTTTTTTCATAATTTCTAATATTATTAATATTTAAATTTTGTATATTTGAATTAATATCAAAGTTTATAAATGGGATATTATTATATAAATCATTTTGTTTATTACCGTTTATTATTGAAGATGTTGCTTCGTTGTAATAATAATATAAATATATTAAATTTTGTATTTGAAGTTGAGTTAATGATACTTGATTTGATTTTATATTATTATTATTCATAAATTCATATAATTTTTCTTTTTCTTGATAAAGTTGATTAAAATTTTCGAAAGACATTTATTTTTTTTTAACGTTATGTTTACTTTTTATAAATTAATTTGTGATATCGCTTAAATTTATAAATTCTTATATATTATTTTTTATTTTTTTATTCACAATCGTTAGTTTTGGATAAAAATTTATATCTAATTTAAATATAATTTTAAAAATTCAATACATTGAAATATTAATTTTATTAGAATTTAAAAAAAACTCATAAAAAAAATTAAAAAAGAAACTAAATTTAATAAATAAAAAAAATAAAAAAAATTTAAAAAATTAATCCTTTCTCAAAAATAAATAAAATCCCCATTAAAAAAAAATAATAATATAATTTTAAATTCACATAATTCATAAATAAAAAAATTAATTAAATTAAAAAAAAAATAAAAAAAACAAACATGACCAGTCAATTAAAATTCAAATGTCCAAATGTAGAAGAAAATGGAGATGAATGTGGAAGAAGATTTTCAACTCAAAAAGAATTAGAAACTCATATTAAAACACGTCATCCAAAATTACAAATTTCAAAAGTGGAAACAAAAGAATTAAAAGAAGAAAAAGAAAAAAAAATTTTAGATAATTTATTTTCTCAAATTAATTCTTTAGAAAAATATGCAGAAACACAAGGAGAAAATTTTCATAAACAATTAGATTTACCAGAATTACCAAATTATGATGATTTAATAGGATTAAATGATGATTATGAAGAAGATGAAAAAGAAGAAAATATTAATTTATCAAATGAAAAAAATGAAAATGAAGATTTAAAGAATGAAACCAATGAAAATAATGAAAATGAATTTGATGAAATAAATGAAAGACCAAAAAGTTTAATTAATAATAAAATTATATCAGAAAAATTATATAATGGAGAAGAGATTAGAAGTAATATTAAAGATAATAAAATTATTGAAATTAGTGAAGAAATGATTTTTGAAAATCAAAATACAGATAATTATGATGATATTATTGAAATTGATTTTTCTAGAAAAAATATTGCTTCTTTTATGAATAATAGAAAAGTTTCTTTTGAAAATTTAGAAGAATTAACTAAAATTAATTTATCTTATAATTGGATTAGTTATTCTTATGATTTACGTTTTTTTAGAAAATTAAAAATTGTTGAATTAAATGATAATGTTATTAATGAAATTTCTTTTGTTGAATCTTTACCCGAATTAGAATATTTAAATGTAGAAAATAATCAAATTAATTCTATTACTTCATTAAATCAATGTCCTAAATTAAAAGTTTTAAAATTACATTTAAATAAATTAGAATATCAAAATAGTACAATGAGAACATTACAAAATTTAATAAATTTAAATGAATTAACTATTAAAGATAATCCTTTCATTGATGAAATGTTTCAATATAAAAACTTATTTATTCATAAATATAAAAATTTACAAATTTTAGATAATGAAAAAATTACAGATAAAGAAAGAGAACAAGCAGAACAATTTGTAATAGAAAATAATCCAATTTATAAAAGTACAACAAATCGTCCTATGTCAAGTAGGATTACTATAAAAAATCATAATAATTTAATTAATCAAAATAATAAAAGTGAAAATAATGATTTATTTGAAGAAGAAAATGAAGAAGATGATAATAATAATAATATAAATATAAATTATTCTCAAACTCAAATTGGCTTTAAAAAAAATAATAATCAATTTATTAATAATCAAAATTTAAATGAGCCAAAAAAGGTTATTTATGATCCTAATTTAAATGATGTTAAATCTTTACAAAAACAAAATAAAGAATTATTTGATATTGTAAATAAGCAAAATGAAGAAATAGAAAATTTAAAAAATATAATCAAAACATTAAAAAATAATAATAAAGAAGATATAGAAAAAATAAAATTAAAAGAAGAATTAACAACATTAAAAAAAGAATATAAAGATTTATTAGATAAGACAATGAGTACAAATAATTCAACAAATAAATCAAATACAATTACAAGTCAAAATTACAAAAATGAAGAAGAAGATGAAAATATTGAAGATGATGATATGGATTATGATGAATTATTAAGAAAAAGTTATCAAGACTTTGCTCAAATAAATAAAGAGTTAGAAAAATTAAAAAAAGAAACTGATAATAATCAAGTAATAAATCCAATGTCAAATAGACCTAAAATTAATATAAATAATAATAATAAACCAAAAATAATGATTAATCCAAATTCAAATACTCAATTAAGTAATAATAACAATAATATGAATAATAATAAAACTATTTTAAATAATCCAAATAGTCCTATTAAAGTTCATTCTGAAAAATTAAATCCTGTTGTTATAAAGAAAGATATTTCTAATAGACCAGTTATTATTAAAAATCCTAAAAATAATCCTATTATTTTAACTAATATTAATAAAGGAAATTCTGGGAAAGTTGTAATTAATCCTAAAAAGAAATAAAAAAGATTTATTTATGAATTTATAAAATGAATAAAAAAAGTTTTAAATATTTATTGTTATATGAAAAAAATTAAATTTTAAATTTTTTATATTTTAATTTGAAAAAAAAAATATAATTTCCTATATAACAAATTAACAAAAAAAAAGAAAAAAATGTTAGAACAAATGAATATTATTTTAAAAAATAATAAAAAACCAAAATCAATTATGAGATATTATGAAGAAGAAAATAAAAATAATCATCCTTTAAATTTTCCAATATACAGTAAAGGTTCAGTTGAAACTTTTCCTTTAAAACAATCATCTGGTTTATCATATAAAGATACAGCAGATTCTTCAATAAGATTTATCTCAAATAGAAAAGAAAGATGTTTAACGGATAGTAATAATATATTATCAAATTTAAAAGATTTTGTTGGAAATCAAACTAAAAATATTAATTTTGAAAATCCTAATATTAATTTAATTAAAATTTCAAATGATAATATTTCTCGTTCAAGTAAACATTCAAGAAATATATCAAAAGAAATTAGGATGAAAAGTGCTCATTTAAATCCTTGTTCTGAAAATATTTTAATTTTAAAAAATGCTTTTGAGAGAATTCCTAATTTTGAAGAAGAAAAAAAAAGTTTAAATAATAAGAAAGATGAATTAATATTAAATATTGAAACTTTAGAAAAAAAAATTTTTCAATTAAAAGATGAGTTAGAAAGAAATATAAATAATAATACTAATTTACATGATGAAAATATAAATTATTGTTTTAAATCTGAAGAAATTAGACATAAACAATATCATTTTGATAAAGATATTCCTAATTTAAAATTAGAAATTGATACTTTAAAAAGAAATTTAATGAAAATAACTGAAGAAAATAATAAATTAAATTTATTTATGTATAAATTAACTACTGAAAATAATTTAGAATGTGAAGATTTAACTAAAATAAATATTGAAGTTAAAAGAAAAAAAGAAGAAAATAAATATTTAATGAATCAATTAATAAAAAATAAAGAAATCAATAAAAATTTAAAACTTGAAATAAATAATTTAAAACATAATAATAATATAATGATAAATTCTTTAAATAATATTTTATAAAATTATTTAATAATCTAAAATTAATTTATACAAATAATTAAATAATAAGATTTTCTGAAAATATTTATTAAAGGTTATATAATAAAATAATTAGTTTAAAAAATATGAATATTTCAAAAATAAAATCTCAATAAATCATCAATTAATGATTTACTTTTATTAATAAAAAAAAGAAATTTAAAATTATCAAATTTACCAAAATTATTTATAATAAATTAAATTATGATTCAAACATTTATTTGAATATTTTTAACCAAATAAATGATAATTTTTCATATACAAATAATTAAATGATAAGACTTAAAACAGATTATAAAGATTTTATAAAAATTCATATAATGTACCCCCGTACCCACATACATTAAATATTAATCATTTTTTCATTATTTTTAAATTAATAT
>JAEEGK010008014.1_pt1 | contig 25062 bp, 25 predicted proteins | sample 8958771 | NCBI WGS metagenome assembly JAEEGK01 (sample SAMN16246547, study PRJNA631951) | gut metagenome | biome: gut microbiome; feature: rumen; material: SC-attached | host: Bos | place: Iran: Karaj | collected 2018-10
CTACTAGGAGCTACAAATAATGAGCGGACTGAATTTGACTTTGAAGATTTGGCGTCAGAAGGATGCCAAGACCAAGGGACAGTTCGAAACTGTCAAGATCAACGATGTTTCTCCGGACATGTCCTTCCTGGAAATGCTCGACATCGTGAACGAAGAACAGATGAAGCAGGGCAAGGAAGGCTTCGCCTTCGACCACGACTGCCGCGAAGGTATTTGTGGCATGTGCTCTCTCGTCATCAACGGTATGCCGCACGGCCCTGACCATGCGACCACCACTTGCCAGCTTCACATGCGCAAGTTCAAGGATGGCGACACCATCGTGATCGAACCGTGGCGCGCCGCCGCATTCCCGGTTATCCGTGACTGCGCCGTGGACCGTACCGCATTCGACCGCATCATCCAGGCTGGCGGCTTCGTTTCCGTCAACACCGGTGCCGCTCCTGAAGCTTCCACCATTCCGGTTCCCAAGGCTGATGCCGACCGCGCCTTCGACGCTGCCGCCTGTATCGGTTGCGGTGCCTGCGTGGCTGCCTGTAAGAACGCATCCGCTATGTTGTTCGTGTCCGCCAAGGTCTCTCACCTCAGCTTCTTGCCGCAGGGCAAGGTCGAGGCGAAGAAGCGCGTGCTCGCCATGGTCGCCCAGATGGACAAGGAAGGCTTCGGCAACTGCACGAACCTTTACGAATGCCAGGCCGCCTGCCCGAAGGGTATCACCGTGGATTACATCGCCAAGATGAACCGCGAATACCTCGGCGCCACCGTGACCTACGCTGAAAAGGTGTACGGAAAAGACTAGACGAGAGAACGCTTCGCCTTCGGCTCGCTACAGACGAGAGACGAAAGAAGCGTTGCAACGTCATTGCGAACCCCGAATAGGGGTGAAGCAATCTCAAACCGGCATTGAAAAAAGGACCGCAGTGATGCGGCCCTTTTTTGATGATAAATCACTGCTTATTTGTGAACATTTGTTATTTTATTGTTTGTGGTGTATTGGGGGCAAATTAAGAAAAGATTGGTAGGATCCTTGTGAAAAAAGTTTTGCCCCAAAGTGCGATTGGAACAACTCTTTTTTTGGTTGTTCTTATTTTGTTATCCTCCTGCGGAGATGATTCCACTTCAGTATATCCCAATAGTTTTGTAGAAACCTCGTCGTCATCGACTTCTAAAAAAGATGGAGAGAAAGTTTCGTCTAGTAGCGAAAAGAATGAGGTTAAGTCTTCGTCCAGTAACAAGTTGTCAATTGCATCAAGTAGTTCATCGTTAAGATGTGATGAGTGTACAGAAGAATGTGAGGGCGTTTCACATTACCGTGAAGATGGCAAAAATCTTTGTCATGAAGGCCAATGGGTTGTATCATGTTCTAAAGATAGAGAAGGCCAAAAGGTTTATATACGAGCTGAAGAAAATTGGTGTGTTTGTAAAAATGGCTTTTGGAATCCTTTACCTTCTAGTTCCTCGGCGACTCCTTCCAGCAGTAGTAAGTACTATGATATGAGCACACTTTTTGTTAGCGATAAAAACTATAGTTACGGTGTGTTTAAGGACCCTCGTGATGGTCAAGTGTATAAGACGATTCGTTACGAGTATGGATTGGGTGTGGATTCCCTGACTCTTTTTGCAGAAAATCTGAACTACGGCAAAATGGTTCCCGCAGGGATTCGGCTGACTGATTCTACAAAATACTGTTATGACGATGATCCATGGTATTGCGAAAATCATTTTGGTGGCTTATATACGTGGGCAACTGCGATGAATTTTCCCGCGGCATGTGACAGTTTCCCTATGGGATCAGAAAAATGCCCGAACATGATTGATTATGAAAGCAATCCGTTTCCTGAATTCCATAATATTCATGATTTAGTAATACATCAGGGAATATGCCCTGATGGTTGGCATGTGATGAATGTGGAAGAATGGTCTTCAGCAGTAATGCGGGGACGAGGATCTATGGACGGAGCCTTATATGTGGGGGGATGTATTTGGGGTGGCGGAAATCAACGTGGTTTTTCGCTTTTGCCCGCTGGAATATTGATAACTCGCAATCCATCTGATTTAGAACTCGATTTGGAATATAGCGATTTGAGAAAATATGCCTATCAATGGGCTCCCGATGAGAATCAAATAAGAAATGATGACGTAGCTTCTCCATATGGCTTGGTTGTCAGAGTCTCTTCAAGTGATATTAATCGCATAGCTTGGGCGGATAAAGTAAGTGGAGCCTCTGTCCGCTGTGTTATGGATTACTAGCCTATTAACATGTTTAAGTAATCACAAACAAGCATTACAAAAAAGGACCGCAGCGATGCGGCCTTTTTTTTGTATATTTCTCTTGTAAATGAAAAAGGAGCGTTTATGAAAAAGATTCTTGCGATGTTTGCGGCGTTTGCGTGTGCCGCGGTTCTTTCTGCCTGTAACGACCAGAAGGCGGAATCCAAGACTCAGGCCGATGAATCCCTGAACAAGGTGAAGGCGGCGGGCGAGTTTGTGCTTGGCCTCGACGATTCCTTCCCGCCGATGGGTTTCCGCGACAAGGACAACAACATCGTGGGTTTCGATATCGACCTCGCCACCGAAGTTTGTGCGCGCCTGGGCGTGAAGCTCAAGACGCAGCCGATTTCCTGGGATGCTAAGGAACAGGAACTGAACACCGGCAAGATTGACTGCATCTGGAACGGCATGAGCGTGGACAGCGCTCGCGCGAAGGCCATGAACCTGAGCGACCCGTACCTCAAGAACCGCATGATTTTCACGGTGAAGGACAAGTCTCTTGCAAGCCTCGCGGCCCTCGCCGGCAAGAAGATTGCCGTGCAGAACGGTTCTACCGCCCAGAAGCTTTTGGATGCCTCCGAAGCGGGCAAGGCCGCCAAGGAAATCGTCCCGTTTGACGACAACCAGACGGCGCTCATGGATTTGGACAAGGGCGGTGTGGACGCCGTGTTCCTGGACGAAATCGTGGCCAAGTATTGGATTGTGACGAACGCGAAGGACTACACGGTGCTCGAAGAAGGCCTCTCCGACGAAGTCTATGCCGTGGGTTTCCGCAAAAAAGACCAGGCCCTGCGTGATGCCGTGAATTCCACCCTGGCCGCCATGAAGGCCGACGGCAAGTTTGACGAAATCTCTGCCAAGTGGTTCGGCAAGTAACGGCCGGCGCGCGGTTCCATGTCTGATTTGAGCACTTTACTCCCGATTCTCTGGGGCGGCTTCTGCACGACGCTCGCCATTTTCGGGCTTACGCTCCTGTTCTCAATTCCGCTGGGCCTGCTCATCGCTGTCCTCAAGATGAGCAAGTGGCGCGTGGTGCGTTACCCGGTGTCGTTCTACATCTCGGTGATGCGCGGTACCCCTTTGCTGCTCCAGATTGTGGCGATTTATTTTGGCTCCTACTACCTGAGCGAATATGCGGGCGTGGATTTTTCGTTTGACCGTTTCCCGGCGGTAATCGTGGCGTTTTCGATAAACTATGCGGCGTACTTTGCCGAAATTTTTCGCGGGGGAATCCAGTCCATACCCAAGGGGCAGTACGAGGCGGCTTACATGCTGGGCATGACCCGCACGCAGACGTTCTTCCGCATTATCCTCCCGCAGGTGGTAAAGCGTGTGGTGCCCGCCAGCGCTAACGAGGTCATCACCCTGGTGAAGGACACCTCCCTTGCGCAGGTGATTGCGGTGACGGAACTTTTTGCGCTGGCCAAGAAACAGCAGGCTGCCTACGCGAGCATTTACCCGCTGTTCGTGGCGGGCGTATTCTACTATGTGGCGAACCTTTTGCTGAGCGTGCTTTTTGCCTACGTGGAACGCAAGCTCAATTACTATAAGTGAGGCGTGGAATGGAAAACGTGAATGAATCTGCGCCGATCCTCAAGGTAGAACATGTCAAGAAGTCCTTTGGCGACTTGCATGTGCTCAAGGATATTTCGTTTGACCTGAAGGCGGGCGAGGTGCTCTCGATTATCGGGCCGTCCGGTTCCGGCAAGAGTACGCTGTTGCGCTGCCTTACCCAGCTCGAAACGGTTGACGGTGGCCTGGTGCAGGTCGACGGCAAGGACATGGTAGTCCCCAACACATCGGCGAAGGGCCCGGCAGTTAAGTATGCACCGGCGAAAACGCTGCGAGAAATCCGTCTTTCTACGGGGCTCGTGTTCCAGAACTTCAACTTGTTCCCGCACCTGACGGTGCTCCAGAACCTTTGCCTCGCTCCGGTGCGCGTGCTGGGGGATGAACGCAAGGATGCTCGCGCCATGGGGCGGTTCCTGCTCAAGCGCATGGGCCTTGAAGGTAAGGAAAACTCTTACCCCTGTGAACTCAGCGGCGGCCAGCAGCAGCGTGTGTCCATTGCCCGCGCTCTCGCGATGAACCCGAAGATTCTTTTCTTCGACGAGCCGACGAGTGCCTTGGACCCGGAACTCACCGGCGAAGTGCTCAAGATTATCAAGAAGCTTGCCGAAGACAAGATGACCATGGTCATCGTGACTCACGAGATGGCCTTTGCCCGCGACGTGGCCGACAAGGTCATCTTCATGGACGGTGGCGTCATCGTGGAGCAGGGAACACCCGACCACGTGTTCCGCGAATCGGGCAACGAGCGCCTGGCTCAGTTCCTGTCCAGGTTCGCGAACGCCTAAAAGGTTGTAAATAAACTGATTTTGAAATGTTTCAATTTTTCTATAGGAGGAAAAAATGAGATTCTTTACTTGTTTGCTGGCTTCTACCGCACTTTTTTATGCATGTTCTAGCGACGATGCGTCCAGTGCTGATGATAGCACCAACAATAGTACCGAGCTTCCTGAAAGCGCCGGATCCGATCATGTGACTGTCGATAAAGACAAGCGTACGATTACGGTCAGCTCGGATTCCACTACCAAGGCATTTTGCATTTTGCACAAGGGAGCCTTTACGTGGGGAAATGTCCCGTTTGAGGCGTACACGGAAACGGTTCCGAGCACTTACGTTACCCGCGGCGACACCCTTGTTGTCTATTTCAACGGCAATACCGATGATCCGCACTATTACATCGGTGGTTCTGCCGAAGAAATTTTCGGCGAGTGGAAGAACCTTGAATGCGGTGAATTTGAAGGCCAGTTGTATTGTAGCGACGAAGAGGAACGTGAATTCAGTGCCCAATATAGGGACGTCGTTCTGACCATTTCGGAAAACAAGTTTCAGGAAGAATTTGTATATAAGCCGGCCTATTTCAAATACGACGACTATATGAATTCTTTCTTTATGCTGGATCTTTATGCCATCCTTGAAAATGCTTCTGATTTTGGGGTAGGCGTGGTGCTTGGCGGCTTACTTTCTCCGCAACTGCCTTCTGAGATAAAGGCGTACGAAAAGAAGCATGATATTGAAGTCCTTGAGGTCTCCAAGCGCGAAAAGAAATTCAAGCTGGACGGCAAAGATTTCGAACTGAAGGTGACGAAGGTGGAACGCGATTCTCTGGACTACACGATTGCGGTCACCGTGGCCGCCGGAGGCAAGGAATGTTCCTACGAAGAACGGCAGGTGAATGTCACGAAGGATAACTGCACAGATCTGACTACGGACGGTTTGCGCAACTATGACGAGGATCGCAATTCTAACGATTCGCTATTCCTTCAGGGGACTGTCCTGTTTACAAAGGGCTCCCATGAATTTGGCGAATGCCTGACGCAATTGACTTCGGAGTCGTCTTCTTCCGTGGCAGAGAACTCCGATGATGGCATCGCGGACCCTGCGAAGGTCGTGTACGGCACTCTTGAAGATACTAGGGACGGCCATGTTTACAAGACTGTGAAAATCGGGACGCAGAACTGGATGGCTGAAAACCTGAACTATCTGAACGATGCCGTTTATTCCGGCTGCGTCAAGGAAAGTCTGGGGGGCTGCGAAAAGTATGGTCGCGGCTATATGTGGTTCTCAGCCATGGAGCTGTTGGGTCATGTGGAATGCAGTGACGATTCCTTAAGCCAATTCTCGGAATTCATTGAACCCGTGCATCGCGGTGTATGCCCGGAAGGCTGGCATATTCCTAACAATGCAGAATGGGAATCCTTGATTGAATACGTAGATGCCCATAACGGCGACGAGGCTGTCGGAACCAGTCTGAAAACAGACGGTTGGGTGGATGTGGACTCGCTGCCCGTAGCGACGAACCGTTTCGGCTTTTCTGCAGTACAGGGGGGGCGGATGGACGCTGAGCGCACCAGTAGGACAAGCTGTGGATTTAACGGGATTATCATGACTTATCCCAAGAACGATTCGGCAACTTCCGCTCAGAATATGTATAGACCGGATGAAACAGGGAAAGGCTCATATGTTGCCTACGGTGCTTCTTTCTGCAGTGCTGACGGAAATGTATGGACCGTGGGAATGAACAGCGATTATAGATATGATGAGGATGTGCGCATAACAGGCAGGTACTATGCCGGTTGTTATGTCCGTTGCGTGGAAGACAAGTAAAGCCCGAGGCTACTTTCCGGTCCCTCTTTTTCGTATTTTTTGAATAGAGGGACATAATATGAAAAAAAATAGCTGATTTCGCTATTTGAGACTTTGTTCGTATTCTTCGGTGGAAATCGTCCGCCCGTCGTTGCAGGCGTAAGCGGAGAGGGTCTTGTCGGCCTTCAGGTGCTCCATGTCGCAAGTCGCGGCGATTTCGCGCGATTGGTCCAGCGAAGCATTCCACTGCTGTATAAACTCTTCTGAATTTTCCCCATACTGGGCTTTGACGGATTCCGCCTGGGCGAGTTTGTCGACGATATTGCGTTCGCATTCGGAATAAAGGGAATCGGCCGTGCCCTGATAGTTGAAGAGGGGCTTGCATTCCACAGATACATCGGGGCCGCCGGGATTCTCCGAAACGTCATCGGGGGTTCCGTATGTGCATGAGCAAGCCTGGAGCGAAAACCAGGAAAGTATGACGCCAGCCAAACTGTGCCGCCTGCTCCAAAAGATGGCGCCAAGCCATATATAAATATTTCTGAGTATGTTTTTCATAATTCCCGTTCTAACCTCATTCATAAATATAAAAAAGATGGAAAAAAGTTATATTCAATAGGGGGTAAAAGTATGAATTCCGCCAAAGCTATTTTGTTCGTTGTCCTTTTCTTCTCGGCGGCCGTTTTTGCCGGGGAAAAGTCTCTTTTTTGGGGTCCCCGTTTTTCGATGGGGATGATCGGCGTCTGGAATAACGAGAAAGTGAAGCTCCTTCGCGAAGATGGCTCCGAAATCGCGAAAGTGGATCCCTTCAAGAACCGCGAAAGCTTCGACATGGAAATTGGTGTGGGCCTGCTTTTCAAAATCAACGGCTTTTTCGGGGTCGCCGCCGAGGCGAATCTGGGAATCCTTTCGTTTGACCAGATGGATAACGGCGTGTATCGTGAGGTCTACTTCGATAACATGGGTTATGCCCACTTTAAATATGAGACCGAGTCCATCACGTGGTTCCAGCTCTCGATACCCCTTCTTGCCCGGATAAATCCCCTGGACTGGGCTTATGCCGAAGCCGGCTGCCAGTTCACTTTCGTTTTCGACAGCGAACACAATTTTGGCGATGACGAAGAAAACGAGATGGGGGAATGGAACCCTGAGCCCTTCCGCTTTGCGCCCGTGCTTGGATTGGGCGTGGAAATCCCCTTGACGAACAGCCTCCTGTTTGACATCGGTACGCGTTTTGAGCTCGATGTAACCCAGATGGAGAACGGGAAAAAGCTATGGATTAAGAAAGACTCCGAATACAGGGAGTCTTCCTCAGCCAAGTTCTGGGCTTTGCAGTTCTATATGGCCTTTTATCTCGTGTAAGCTGTCCAGCAGGTTGTCCGGTTCTTCCTTGTCGCGAACCTAGTATTTCGGAGGAATGCCGGAGATAAGTTCGTCGCGCCTGTAAATGGCGATGTAGGGATTGATCGGGGCTTTTGCTGTATCGCCATAGTCTCTGTCCAATAGGGGAATCCCTTCGTAGTCGGCGCCATCCACGTCTTTTTGGTGGGCCGCCCAGGACCAGTCGCTCGAATCCTTGGAGAATTTTTTCTTGGTAGGCGTACGTAGTGTTTCGCATGTGTGGTTTTGGAAGATACCGCTTGTAAAGCCGATGTCAATTCGCATGTGCGTTGATGGGGATAGTTCTATGCTTCCGAGAGGGATAGGAATATAATAGGTGTATTCTCCTGTTAATGCGTTATAGGAGTTGTCTATTCTTATAGGGGTTGAATGTCTAAGGTTGGTGCGAAGTTCGCGGTCGGCGGATGTTCCATCTGGAAGGTTGCAGGGTGTAGAGTAACCTCTGCTGTCGTACATTATGCAAATATCTTCATCCACCACCAGGGGGCATGTGCCCGGCGTTTGATCCACAACTGGAGTTATTTCGATGTTTTCAGGTTTTGTTGTTACGTATAAACGAAGCGTTAGACTGTCAATAGCTTGTGTTTCGTTGTTATAAATGTTCGCATTTAAAAAATCTAAGCCGGACATTTTGTACTGGTATACGCCCACATTGATGTCGCGACTTACAAAAGAGGAAGAGGATTCCGCGGAAGACGAAGATGTTGCGGAAGATTTCGGTTCTGCGCTGCTGGAACTTTCGGCGCTAGAAGAAGACGTTTCGTTTGCGGACGAAGACGGCTTGTCTGTTGCAGACGAAGACGGTTTGTCTGTCGAGGAAGAAGATGTCGGCTCGCTTTTGGCGGACGAAGAGGTTTCCTTGGAGCCGGAGGCTTCGCTAGAAGAAGAAACTTCGCTACTGGAGGATTCGTCCTCGCTTATTGAAGATGAGGACTCGAGGATGTCCAATTCTTCTAGGGAAACTTTTAAAGAGGAACTGTCGCTGCAAGCGGTGAATAGGGCAGCGCCGCATAAAGAAAGAAGTGCGAATTTTTTCATGGCACGAATATAAAATTTTTGTAAAGGATTTTCTTGAGTTTTTCTGCTGGGCAACCTTTTAGGGCGGTTTTAAAGGAATTTTGTTGAACTGTAGACTTTTTATTTGCTTTATTTTTGTAAAAATACGTAAATAGAATAAATTATTGTTTAAATGTAGACATTTAATAAATAATTCTGTTGACTTTCACTGAAATAAAAGGTATATTAGGGGTATATCGTAGGGAGTTTTATATGTGTATGGGATTTCGTTGCAGTTTAGGCACTGTGCTCGGGTATGTTGGCCTGGGGGTTGCGTTTGGAGTGTCGGTTTCCTCCGCTGCCGATTGGTACGCGAAGGACAATTTGCAACCCGGTCACGACCCGAGCATGATTCGCTTCGAGGACGGCTACGCCCTCATGAGCACGAACAACAATCTGCAACTGTGGACGTCTGAAGACGCCTACACGTGGAAGGACCATCGCTCTACCGTGAGCGCTATTCCGCAGTGGGCGTATACCTACGCGCCCAAGACCGAGGGCATCTGGGCTCCGGACATTTTCTACATGAACGGCGAGTACCGCGTCTACTATTGCGTGTCGGAATTCGGCGTGCGCAATTCGGCTATCGGCTATACCGCAACGACCTCGATTGTGCCGGGTAGCAATGGCTACGGCTGGAAGGACCATGGCCACGTTTTCCATACGAAGCAGGGGACGGATTCGTATAACGCGATTGACGCCGACGTGGTGCGCGACACCGATGGCAATTACTGGATGGCTTTCGGCTCGTTCGGGCTCGGCATTCAGCTGATTAAGTTGGACGCAACGACAGGCTACCAGGCAAGCGACGACAAGACCGTCTACAACATTGCGCGCCGTACTAGCAGCGCGAGCGGCGGCGCCGAAGAAGGCCCGAGCCTGATTGAGCATGGTGGGCAGTACTTTTTGTTTACGGCATGGGACAAGTGCTGCCAGCAGGGCGCAAACATTGAGCAGACAACGTACAAGACGGCTTACGGCCGTGCAGATAAAGTAACAGGACCGTACAAGGACCGCGCCGGTTACAATATGGCGACTGGCGGCGGCACGATTCTGTTGGAACGCTATGGACGTTATGTGGGGCCGGGTGGCGGCGAGGCCTTCCAGGACCTGAACCGCGTGCGATTTGTGCACCACTACTACGATTTGAACGGAGACAAGTACAATCACATCCATATACGTGATATTGTCTTCACCGAGGATAACTGGGCCGAGATGGGACAACCCTTCCTCGGGCGTTATTTGAGCGCCGAAGTCGAGCACGGCGTGCTGACCCGCGCTGTTTCGGGCGACCTTGCGATTACGCGCAGCAATACGGCCTCGAACGGGGAATACCTCGCGTACGTGAATACCGAGGGCTCCAAGATTCGCCTGCCGATGAACATTATGCAGGCGGGCGATTACCTGCTGCGCTACCGCTACGCAAACGGTGGTGATGCTGCCGCGACGCACAAGGTGACTGTGAATGGCAAGTCGCAGACGGTGACGCTCCCGCCTACGGGTTCCTGGGGCACTTTCCCCGAAAAATCCGTGGTGATGGTGCCTGCGAAACTCAAGCGCGGCGGCAACTTCATCGAAATTGAGCCTTCGCCGAACGGCAATTTCGCGGAACTCGACCGCATCGACTTCTTGCGCATTATCCGCGATACGATTCCGGCGAACGGCTTTGACAACGGCATCCGCGTGCGTCTCACGAAGGACGACGAGTTCGCCATCAAGGACGGTGGCTATGCGATTTTCGAGAACGTGGTGCTGGATTCGCTCAAGGATATCGGCAATGTTTTCCTTCAGGTGAAAAATGCTTCGTCGGGTAAGATTGTGATTCGCGACGGCAAGAAGGACGGGACTGCGGTCTTCACATGTGACCTGTCAAATAGATCTCTCATGGGTGGCGGCTGGTCTGCGGCGAAATGCTCGGGCGATATGGGCCTGCGCGGCATCAAGGACCTGTACCTGACGGCATCGGGAATTTCCGGCGAGGCGATTCTCGGGAATCTCATCTTTGAGCCGATGCAGGTTGTCTGCAACCAGGAACCGTGTGGCGACCCGATTTCAAGCTCCAGCGAGGTTTCGCCGGAAAGTTCCAGCAGCGGAACGACCGCGATTGCCCCGCGTGCAGTCCGCCACGATTCTCCGGCACCCGCCCGCAAAGCTTACCGCGACCTGAAGGGCCGCGCCTTCGACAGGCAAATCCCGTACAGGGTGATGTTCTAATGATGCGTCATCCCCGACCTGGTCGGGGATCTTTTTTAAGGGATGTTATGAAAAAGTTGGGTGCAATTTATTCTTTGGCGGCTGCGGCTTGCTTCGCGGCGAATCCGCTCACAACGGATTTTTATTCGGCGGATGCGGCGGCGCTTGTGTATCACGATAGTCTGTTCATTTTCGCGGGGCACGACGAGCAGGGCCCGCAGGGCAATAACAACAAAGCTTTCATCATGAACGACTGGCACGTGATGGTGACCGACGACATGGAAAACTATCACGATTACGGCGCTGTGCTGAGCGTGAAGACCTTCAAGTGGGCGAACGCGAGTGCGTTTGCGGGGCATTGCGAATACCGTAACGGCAAGTTCTACTGGTATGTGGCGGTGCACCATGCGACAATCAAGGAAAATGGTAGCGAAGGCTTTGCGATTGGCGTTGCGGTGGCGGATCATCCGTCGGGACCGTGGACGGACGCACTCGGGCATGCGCTGGTGACCGACAATACGCAGAACGATGTGAAACTGAATATCGACCCCGCGATTTTCTACGATGGCGATGACATCTGGATGTATTGGGGCTCGTGGAGTGCGGGCCGTCGCGTGAAACTCAAGGAGAACATGCTCGAACTCGCGAGCACTCCCGAAGACATCAGGGTCAAGGACTTTTTTGAAGCGCCCTGGATGCACAAGTACCGCGGCAACTACTACTTCAGTTACGCCTCGGGTTACCCCTCCACGACGAACTACTCGATGGCGCCGAGCTTGAATGGCCCTTGGACGCAGAAGGGCGTCATCAACGACAAGCTCGACAATTCCGAAACGAATCACCAGGCGATTTTCAAGTATCTCGGGCACTGGTACTTTATGTATCACGGCGCGAATTCTCCGGGCGGCTGGACGTACCGCCGTTCCGTGAACATTGACTACCTGTATTACGACGAGGATGCGAATATCCAGAAAATCAAGCGCACCTCGACGGGTGTAGATAAAGTAAACAACGCTCCACTCGCCGAAGGGGGTTACCGCCTGACGGTGACGCATAGCAATATGGCGCTCGAAGACGAGAACGGCATCGTAGTGCAGCGCCCGGCGGCTGATTCCTCCGATGCCCAGCTGTGGGTGATTGCGAAGGGCGATTCCGCGCGCCATTATACGCTCAAGAACTTTGCGACTGGTCGCTATTACTGCCCGCCCAAGGCCCTGCTCGATACGGTTAAGACTTCGGAGACTGCATGCGATATCCGCATCGAGAATGCGTCCGTGAACAAGGGCTACTACGTTTACGGCGACTACGACAGCGACTTTGTGGGCGACGTACTGAACATCTCGAAAGATGCGGGCATGCCTGTGATTACGTGGGTCCGCACCGGTACCGATAACCAGAAGTTCCAATTCAAGGCTGCCAAGTTGCCGGAACCTGTCGTAGAATCTTCGAGTTCTTCGGAAATTGCGCCGGAATCGAGCGACAGCGGAATTTCAAGTTCTTCGGAAACGACCGCGATTGCTCCGCGCACTGTCCGCCCCGACAATACGATGATGCCCGCCCGCAAGGGCTACCGCGACCTGAAGGGCCGCCACTACGAAAAGCAAATCCCGTACCGGGTGATGTTCTAGGGTTGAGTACGGTTTTGTCTAAAAGAAAGTATATTTAAAAGGCTGTGTGGGAAAGCGAGGCGTTATGAAAAGAGTCAACGTGGTTTTTGCACTTTCTGCACTGATGGCGGGGCAGGCTTTTGCGGCTAATTGGTACGCGAAGGAGACCCGCTGGGCGGGGCATGACCCGGATATTATCCGTTACGAGGACGGCTACGCGCTCGCGACGACGGACAACCACATGCTCATGCAGTTTTCCGAAGATGCGCTGAACTGGAAGAATGGCGAGCCCGCCATGCCTGAATTTTCGAGGTGGCTTTACAAGTACGCGCCGAACATGATTGACATCTGGGCGCCGGATATCCATTACATTGGCGGCGAGTACCGCATGTACTATTGCGGTTCCGAGATGGGCATCCGCTCGTCGGGCATGGGCTTCATGGCGAGCAAGGAAATCGACCCGACAAAGCCGGATTATGGCTGGACGGACATGGGCGAGGTGATTCACACGGTCAAGAGCGATTCGTACAACGCAATTGACGCGGCGGTGCTGAAGGATAACGATGGAAAGGTCTGGATGGCATTCGGTTCGTGGGGCACGGGCATCCACATCCTTGAACTCGACGAGACGACGGGCAAGGTGAAGGACGGCGCGAAGATGATCAACATCGCGAACCGTGGCGGTGCGGGAATCGAGGGCGCAAGCCTTATCGAGCACGACGGCTATTACTACCTGTTTACGGCGTGGGATAACTGCTGCAAGAAGGGCGCGGACCTCGAGAACAATTCCTATAAGACGACGGTTGGGCGATCCAAATCGATTACGAGCGGGTATGTCGACAAGTCGGGCAAGAAACTGCTGGATGGCGGCGGCACGATTCTGTTGAGCCGTTATGGCCGCTACTACGGGCCTGCGGGCGGCGAAGCGTTCCAGGACGTGAACCGCCAGCGTTTCGTGAACCATTACTACGACAAGAACGACGGCGGTAACTCTTACATACAAGTTCGCGACATCGTCTATACCGACGACGGTTGGCCGGAACTGGGGCAGCCGTTCCTCGGGCGTTACCTGAGCGCAGAGGCGGAACATGGCGCCTTGACGCACGTGGATATTTCGAGCAGCTCCGATGCATCGAACGGGGAATTTTGCGCCTACATCAACTACGAAGACAGCAAGATTCGCCTGCCAATGATTATCCCGCAGGCGGGCGAGTACCTGATTCGTTACCGCTACGACAACAACTGGACCGAAGACGGCGCAAACGGAAGTTCTCACTTTGTGAGCATCAACGGCAAGAAGCAGGAAATTGAGTTGCCGTTGACGGGCGCGTGGAGCGAATTCCCCGAGAAGTCTGTGGTGTACATCCCCACGAAACTCAAACGCGGCTCGAACTTTATCGAGATTACGAAGGGCAAGCATTATGCGGAACTAGACCGTCTCGACTTCTTGCGCATCATCCGCGATACGATTCCGGCGAACGGCTTCGACAACGGTATCCGCGTGCGTTTGACGGACAAGGACGAGTTCGCCATCAAGGATGGCGGCTACGCGATTTTCGAGAACGTGATTACGGATTCCATCGTGGGCCCGGGCGTGCTTGTGCAGGTGAAGAACGGCGCCGGCGGTACGCTCTCACTGCGTAAGGAAAGCAAGAAGGGCGACGTGATTTCCAAGTGCGAATTGCCCTCGGCGGGTGACGCGAGCAAGTGGATAGACGTGCGCTGCTCCAACATGCCGGAACTCAAGGGTGTGCAGGACTTCTACCTGACGGCGGAAGGAATCGGCGGCGAAACTCTTGTAGGCAATATCAAGTTCGACGAAGGCGTGAAAGATACGACGATAACGTCAATCCGGAATTCCGCGCGTCCGGCCGTATTCCGCGATGATTTGCTCTCGCCGGGTAAGGGTTACCGCGACCTCAAGGGCCGTCGCTTCGACAAGCAAATCCCGTACAGGGTGATGTTCTAGGCTTTAGCCCAGTCTTTATACTTAATCCAGATGTGTAGCCAGATACGGGCTATGGAATCAATGGCGTCGCTAAAAATCATGGCGCTGTACATCTCGAAATAGCGGCCCCATTCGGTATCGGTCTCGAAAACCTTCATGGTCGTCGTATTGTCGAAGGTTTCGGGAATCAAGAAATACGAGAACAGGTAGGAGTACTGAGATACGGCGCTCATGTAGTCCCAAACGTTGTTGTTCTTGCCGCCCCAGCCGTGCATGTACTTTCGTGTAGCGATGTCGTTCTCTACGTTCGTCGTGAAAGACGAGGCGTTGAGGGGGAGCGGATAGCCGTCCGGGTCGTAGAAAAAGCGGTTGTTGTCCTTGTCAATCTTGTAGGCCTTGTTGATGGCGTCTTCCCATTTTTTCTCGATACCGCCGTGGATGCCCTTGCCGTCGGAGAACGGGCGGCTGTCGCAATGCAGGGGCATATGGCAGTCGGCAATGTAGTGGCTCAGGATAAAGAACCGCATGGCGATGTGGTTGCCGGAGGTGGCTATGGGGCATCCCTTTTCTTCGCGGTTGAGCATCTTGAAATTGTCGATGATGCTGTGCGAAATGGCTTCGCAGCGGTCGGCGCAGTTTCCGCCTTCTATGTTGTAGGGCTTGTTCAGGAGGGTGGATTCCTTCGACATCTTGGTGTAAATGCTGTGTGTCGAGGGCAACGAACCGAACTTGTTGTATGTGCCGTTTTCGGTGGGGGTGTACTTTACGATGTGGCTTGTCGCCATGTCCTTGAACACGTCGTCCGGGTACCAGGCTCCCTTGATTACGAAGTCACGGTAGTTCTTGAACCATTTGACCAGGGCTTTTGCCTCGGTGCGCACTTTTTCGCTGACATTATTGATGACTTTTTCGTCGGTAGAGGTGGCGATGACTTCCAGTCGTTTGATTGCCATGAAGGCAATCCAGGCGTGAGAGTATTTTTTCATGCTGAAGGAGCTCCTTTCTAGGCTGAAAATATAAGAAAAATGGTATACAATGTATTTCTTTTGTATTGTAAAGAAAATACGATTGCGGCTCGGTAACTTTCCTATATTTGCGGTATGCTTACTGTTAATGGACAGAGTGTCGATGCGGCGGGGCAGACCGTTGCCGAATATCTTGCCGAGGCGGGGTACAATACCGTGCGCATTGCCGTAGAACGGAACGAGGAGATTGTTCCGAAGTCGAAGTATGCCGAGACGGTGCTTGCCGATGGCGACGTGGTCGAGGTCGTGAACTTTGTAGGTGGCGGGTGATGGAACCGTTCGCCGGGATACCTTCGCGTGAAGAAATGCTTGCCGCGCTTGAGAAGCGGCAGGGCGTTGATGCCGTGCGCAAGCTACAGGCGGCGACAGTGGCTGTTTGCGGCTTGGGCGGGCTCGGATCGAATATCGCGATTTCCTTGGCAAGAGCTGGGGTAGGGAAGTTGATTCTGGTAGATTTTGACAGGGTCGATGTCACGAACCTTCATCGCCAGCAGTACAAGGCTTGCCAGGTGGGGCTCCCGAAGCCCGAGGCGCTTCTCTCGAACCTGAAAGAGATTGCCCCGTACACGGAATACGAAATGCATTTCGAGAAGGTGGCTGAAGAGAACGTTTCCGCGTTGCTTGCCAAGGCCGATGTGGTTTGCGAGGCGTTCGACAATGCCGAGGCGAAGGCGATGCTCGTGAATGCGGTTCTCGAGACGATGCCGGAGAAGTATTTGGTCGCTGCATCCGGGATGGCGGGTTTTGATAGCGGCAATTCGATTACGGCCCGCAAGGTGACCAAGCGCTTTTATGTTTGCGGCGACGGCAAGAGCGACGTGAATGACGGAATTGGCTTGATTGCTCCGCGCGTGATGCTCTGCGCCGCCCATCAGGCGCTGACTGCTATCCGCCTGGTTCTCGGGCTCGAATAGCACAATATTCTCTCGTCTCTCGTCTCTCGTCTCTCGTCTAATTCTATATTTACCCCCGAAAAAAACATAAAGAAGGCTTTATGGACGACAAATTGGTTATCGGCGGGCATGAGTTTACGTCCCGCTTCATTCTTGGTTCTGGCAAGTATTCTTTGAAACTCATTGAAGCCGCGGTGCGCGATGCGGGGGCACAGATTGTGACCCTGGCGGTGCGCCGGGCGAACACCAAGGACCATGAGAATATTCTGGACTACATTCCGAAGGGCGTGACTCTGTTGCCGAACACGTCCGGCGCCCGCACCGCCGACGAGGCGGTCCGCATCGCGCGCCTTTCCCGCGAACTCGGCTGCGGCGATTTCGTCAAGATCGAAATCATGCGCGATACGAAGTACCTGCTTCCCGATAACTACGAGACGGTGAAGGCGACCGAAACCCTCGCGAAGGAGGGTTTCGTGGTGATGCCGTATATGTACCCGGATTTGAACGTGGCGCGCGACCTCGCTAACGCGGGTGCCGCAGCCGTGATGCCGCTTGCCGCTCCGATTGGCAGTAACAAGGGCCTTTCCACGCGCGAATTCATCCAGATTCTGATTGATGAAATCGACTTGCCCATCATTGTGGATGCGGGTATCGGCAAACCTTCCGAAGCATGTGCCGCGATGGAAATGGGTGCTGCCGCTATCATGGCAAATACGGCGCTTGCCACTGCGGGCGACTTGCCGCTGATGGCGCAGAGTTTCAAACTTGCTATCGAGGCGGGTCGCAAGGCCTACCTCGCAGGCCTTGGGCGCGTTCTCACGCGCGGCGCTTCCGCGTCCGACCCGCTCACGGGTTTCCTGCGCGACTAGTTTTTCGGGACATGTGCAATGACCGCAGAAAGAAAAGACAACAATTACCTATTCGATTCCGGAAACCTTTCGGAAGGCGCTCTCGCCAAGAAACACCGCATAGAGACGGACCCGAGCGCCCGCACGAACATCATGGATTACCTGCCCGGCATGGAAGTCATTCAGTCGGACATTGCCGACAAGGTTCTCTCCGAATCCGAGAACTACGATTACTCCAAGTACACCGGCAAGGACGTGAAGCGCGCCCTGGAACATGAACGCTGTACGCTTGAGGATTTCAAGGCGCTCCTTTCTCCCGCCGCCGCCCCGTACCTGGAGCAGATGGCTGCGAAGGCAAAAATCGAGACGAGCAAGCACTTCGGCAACAACGTCTATTTCTTCACGCCGCTCTACATCGCGAACTATTGCGAAAACTACTGCGTCTATTGCGGGTTCAACTGCTACAACCATATCAAGCGCATGCAGCTCACGATGGAGCAGATCGAGCACGAGATGAAGGTCATCGCCGACAGCGGCATGGAAGAAATCCTGATTCTCACCGGCGAAAGCCGCGCTAAAAGCAGCGTGGAATACATTGGCGAGGCCTGCAAACTGGCCCGCAAGTATTTCCGCATGGTGGGCGTGGAAGTCTACCCGGTCAATGTCGACGAATACCGCTACTTGCATGAATGCGGCGTGGACTACGTGACCGTTTTTCAGGAAACCTACGACAAGGTGCGTTTCGAAAAGCTCCACCTGCTTGGCCACAAGCGCGTATTCCCGTACCGCTTCGACTCGCAGGAACGCGCTCTCATGGCGGGCATGCGCGGTGTCGCTTTCTCCGCACTCCTCGGCCTTTCGGACTTCCGCCGCGATGCTCTCGCATCCGCGCTGCACGTCTACTATCTGCAAAAGAAGTATCCGCACGCCGAGATGAGTCTCAGCTGCCCGAGGCTGCGCCCTATCATCAACAACGACAAGATTGACCCGCTCGATGTTCACGAGAAGGAACTCTGCCAGGTGCTCTGCGCCTACCGCATCTTCCTCCCGTTTGTGGGTATCACGGTCTCGAGCCGCGAAAGCAAGGAGTTCCGCAACGGCATCGTGAAGATTGCCGCGACGAAGGTCTCCGCTGGCGTTTCGACGGGCATTGGCGACCACGAAAGCAAGTACAGCGGTCACGATGACGGGGAAGGCGGCGACGAGCAGTTCGAAATCAACGACTCGCGCAGTTTCAACGATATGTACGGCGACATCTCGGGCGAAGGTTTACAGCCCGTGCTGAACGATTACCTTTACGTGTAGGACTTACTTATGCGCAAAAATCTCGATACGACGCTTTACTTTATCACCGACAGCACTTGCGTTCCCGAAGAACGCTTCTTGCCCGTGGTGGAGGCGGCTTGCAAGGGCGGCGCGACGATTATCCAGCTGCGCGAAAAGGACAAGTCTACACGGGAGTATATGCGGCTTGCTACGGCGACGCACGAAATTACCGCCCGTTATGGAATCCCGCTGATTATCGATGACCGCGTGGACGTGGCGCTTGCCATCGGTGCGGAAGGCGTACATGTGGGGCAGAGCGACATGCCTGCGCATCTGGCTCGCAAATTGATGGGCGATGACAAAATTGTGGGTGTTACGGCCAAGACGGTGCCGCAGGCGCTCGAAGCTTACGAGCAGGGTGCTGATTACTTGGGCTGCGGTGCGATTTACCCCACGACGACTCACGTAAATACGGTCATTACCCCGGTAGAAACGCTCAAGGACGTTGTGAAGGCCGTGCCCATTCCCGTAAACGCCATCGGCGGGCTCAACAAGGACAACATCTTTGTGCTGAAGGGCTCCGGCATCGCGGGAATCTGCGTAGTATCTGCCATCATGAAAGTGGCCGACCCAGAGACTGCTACGCGCGAACTCAAGCAAGCGTTCTTGAAGCTGTGAGCAGTGAGCCATGAGCTATGAGTTCCTCATACCTCAAAGCGAAGCGACCTCACACCTCATACCCCTACTTAATTTTTGCTTCCGTGCAGTTTTAACCCAATCCGTAGCGGGGCGTCTTTATTGAGGTTGTTGATTCTGCAGAGCGACTCAACGGAAATATTGAACCAGTTGGCGATATCCCCGAGGGTGTCGCCTTTCTTGACCACGTAATAATTGTATTTCTTGAGTTTGTTCTGAATATTCCGGTGGGCGATAGTGGCTTTCTTTATCGAGAATTTCTCTACGCCTTTTTTCAGGGACCAATGCGGAAAGTCGATGACGGTAGCGGGATCGATGTTGACTTCGCCATAACGGATTTCAAAGTGGAGATGCGCTGCCGAGGATTTGCCTGTGCTGCCTGCCAAACCGACGATATCTCCGGGATAGACGTAATCATCGACTTTCTGCAATCTTTCGGACAAGTGTCCGTAAACGGTTTGGAGCCCGTTCTCGTGTTCCACGATGATGTAGTGCCCGTATCCACCCGCATTGTACCTTGACATGATGACTCTGCCCGGCAACGCCGCGACGACAGGTTCGTTCTTGATGACGTTCACGTCGACACCCCTGTGCAGGCGGTGGTCTCGGATTCCGTAAGGGGAGCCGACCAGAGCCTCGTGCGTGATTGGCACAAGCATCGTGGAAAGGTCGAGGTAGATGTCTATGGGTTTCTTTTTTTGTTCGACCTTGGGTGCGGCCGGACGCTTTTCTCCGACGACTTCGTACTTGACTCCCTTCTTTTCCATGAGGATGGCCTTGGTGAAGGCCTTGGGGTCATTCGCGTCGATCAGGACCTTGTCCGAGCCCTTGCTCTTTTTGCCTTTGTTTTTTGCCGGGCTGGATTTCTTTGTGGGCTTCTTCTTTGCCGTGCTTTTGCTTTTATCCTGTACCGAACTCTTTTCGTCTTTCTTTGCTCCGGTAGTTGCCGCGGCTTCGGCGGGCGCGCTCAGGCACGCTAGCGAAAGCACTATGGGGGCGAGAATGCTGCCCAGGGCTACTTTCCGGAAAAACTGCACGGTAAACTCCTGCGGGCTACCTGAGGAATGCGAAGAACACCGCGGCGACAATCAGCACGAAGGCGACGATGTGGTTCCACTGGAGCGCTTCGTTGTTGAATACCGTGGTCGCGATGACCGTGAATACGGTGATGGAGATGGCTTCCTGGATGACCTTGAGCTGCATGAGGCTGAACGGCCCGCCATTGATGCGGCTGCCGATGGTGTTTGCCGGGATCATGAAGAAGTACTCGATGAGGGCCACGCCCCACGACGCGAGAATCACGAGGATGAGCGGCCAGTCGGTGCTGATGTGCATTTCCTTCAGCTTGAGGTTGCCGTACCAGGCGGCGGTCATGAACACGTTGCTGATGATGAGGAGGATGATGGTAAAAATTCCGGCTTTCATATGTTTAGTAGGAAGTTAGAAGTTGGAAGTAGGAAGTGGTTTAGGTATGAGGTCGGTCGCCGGGGGCTCCCTTTGAGCCATGAGCAGTGAGCAATATATAGCATAAATTCAGCATTACTACGTCCCTCATTGCTCATCGCTCACTGCTGATTTCTCAGCCTATACGGCTTTCCCGTGCTCATCTGGTAGGCGAGGCGGGCGCGGACTTGTTCCAAATAGTGGATATATTTTTCGCTCTGGTAATCTCGGTAGGTCCAGTCGAAGGCGTGGAAATGCCCGTCTTGGAAATACAGCGTGGGCTCCACGAAAATTCCGCGTTGCATGTACACGCGCTGGCGCTGGTCCTTGGTGGTGGCGAGGAAAAACTGCCCGAGTGTCATGTAGCCCGGGTCGAGGTTCACGGGCCGCAACCCCGGAGTGTCGTTCTTTTCGGCGATTTCGAGTTCGATATCGTTTGTCCAGAGCTTGATGTCTACGATGGTTTCGCGTTCCACCAGGTTCTCGTAGCTGAAGAACGCTCGGACGGGGGCGCTGCCGATTTCGTCGACGTAGTAGTTGGTGAACGTAAAGGGGAAGGGGTCGAGGTTCAGGTCTTCGGGGCCGAACTTTTCGCGCAAAGTCTCCCGTACCGATTCGACCGCCTGCGAATCTTTTGCGAGGATGCCCACGATAATCTTCACCTTGGCCGGTGTCCTGAGTTCGCCCATGCCAAGTAATTTAGTAATTTTACGCCATGAGCATTTTCAACCGAAGTTTTCTTTTGGTGATAAGATCCCTGAGCCTGCCGAAGGGATCCTCTCTCGTATCTCGTCTCCTGCCTCTCGTCTTCCTTCTCTCGTCTCTCGTATTTGCCGAAACCCCGCGCGTTGTGCCGACCATTGTGGATTCCGTTTCGCACGAGACGTCCCATTTTACGCAAGGCCTTTTCTTTGACGGCTCCGATTTGATCGAAAGTACGGGCCAGTATGGCGGCTCGGGACTTTACCGCCGCACGCTCGAAGGGAAAATCCTCGATTCCGCGCGCCTTGTCGAACGCTATTTCGGCGAGGGCTCCGTGGCCGTGGGGGAGGACATCTTCTACCTCACTTGGAAATCGAAAAAAGCGTTTATCTACAATCGCAAGCCGTTCAAGGCGAAGGGCGAGTTCCGCATCCCGACAGAAGGATGGGGGCTGACCTATTGGCGCGACGCCCTGCTCATGAGCAACGGCTCGGATGAACTTTTGAAAATCGCCCTGGGAGCATTCAACGTCATCGGAACAATCCATGTGACCGATGAGGGTCGGCCTGTACCCATGCTTAACGAACTGGAAGTGGTCGGGAACACCCTTTACGCCAACATCTGGCAGACGGCGCTGATCGCTGTCATTGAACTCCCCAGCGGCAAGGTCGTCGAGTATCTGGATTTCTCCGCCAAGGCCAAGGATGTGAAAAAACGCTATCCCTCCGCCGATGTGCTGAACGGAATTGCCTACGACGGCAAGAACCTGTGGGTCACAGGGAAAAACTGGCCACAGATATACAAGATAAAGCTTTAGGAAAAGTGCACGGAGACTGTCGCTATTAGTCGCACTTCTTGAAAAAGCAGCTGCGGGCTCCCGTATGGCAGGCAACCTGCGGACCCTGCATGCGTACTTTGAACAGGAGGGCATCGCTGTCGCAGTCGGCTGCCCATTCCACGACGGTCATCACGTTCCCGCTGGTGTCACCCTTGTGCCAGTATTCCTTGCGGCTACGGCTCCAGAAAACCATCTCGCCACATTCGACTGTACGACGGAGCGCTTCTTCGTTCATCCATGCCATCATCAGCACGTCGCCCTTGTCGGCATCTTGAACGATTGCTGGCGCAAGTTTTACGCCACCGAATTCCACTTCAAACTTGATTTCTTTAATTAGGTCCTCGAATTTCATCTTAGCCCCTAACTTGTCCGTTGCCGCGGAGAATCCACTTGTAGCTGCAGAGGCTTTCCACGCCCATGGGGCCGCGGGCATGCAACTTGTCGGTGGAAATTCCCACTTCGGCGCCGAGGCCGTATTCGCCACCGTCGGCAAAGCGCGTACTGGCGTTCACCATCACGCTGCTGCTGTCCACGTTCGCCACGAAGTAGTCCTGAACAGAAGCGTCTTCGGCGACCACGGCTTCGGTGTGGCGGCTGCTGTTCTTTTCGATGTGGTCGCAGGCTTCGGCGACGTTATCGACGAACTTGACGCTTGCCTTGAGGGCGAGGTATTCGTGGTGGTAGTTAGAGTCGTCGCCGATGTCTGCGATGCGGCTGTCGTGGCTCTGGGCGTCCTTGTTGCCGAAGAGTTCCACGCCACGGTCGGCGAGGCAATCCAGGAGTTTCTTGACGTTGGCGTCATCGATATGGCGGTCGATAATCACGCATTCCATGGCGTTGCACACGCCGGTGCGCTGCGTCTTGGCGTTGATGAGAATGTTCACCGCCTTGTCGATGTCGGCGGACTTGTCCACGTACACGTGGCAGATGCCGTTGAAGTGCTTGATTACGGGAATCTTGCTCTGGTCGACCACGGCGCGGATCAGGCGTTCGCCGCCGCGGGGAATCACGAGGTCGATGCAGTCGTTGCGCTGCAAAAGCATGCCCACCAGGTCGTGGCTCGTTTCGGTCACGAGCTGCACGGCGTCTTCGTTGACGCCGTTTGCGGCAAGCGCTTCGTGGAAAATCCCGGCGAGGCACTTCGCAGAGTTGAGCGATTCCTTGCCACCGCGCAAAATCACGGCATTGCCCGCCTTGAAGCAGAGGCATGCGCCGTCAATCGTCACGTTCGGGCGGCTTTCGAAAATAAAGAATACGGCGCCGATAGGCACGGCTACGCGGCTAATCTTGATGCCGTTCTTGAGCTTGCGGCTTTCGAGCACGCGGTTCAGCGGGTCGGCAAAGGAGGCAATTTCTTCGGCACCCTTGGCCATGGCCTCGATGCGGGCGTCATTCAGGGTCAAACGGTCCATCTTCGAGTCGTCGAGCTTCCCGGCGGCGGCTTCGAGGTCAATCTTGTTGGCGGCCAGAATTTCCGGTTTCTTCTCGCGGATGAGTTTTGCCACGAGGTTTAGCACGGCGCTCCTCTTCTCGGCGGTCAGCGTGCGGAGATTCTTGCTTGCGTTTTTGGCGTTATTTGCCAAAATATCAGAGTATTGGTCCAAGTTGGAATATGTTTGAGTCATATTTTCTAATATAGAAATTTGGATTTTTTCCCGTTTAGAGTTATTTTAAAATTTACAGGTTTGTTTTTATTCGCGACGAGGGTGAATAGTTGCGAATATCGGACTTGGGTGATTAGGGCCCGGCGCTCTCTCTCTGCGCTAGGGTCCTTTTTTGTGCATAAAAATCGGTTTTTCAGGATGAAAACATTTTTTTAGATGCCAGAAATCCATTTTATGCTACATTTCATTTTCCTTTTGCGTTTGGACTCGCTTTCCATGTGCATTTGTAGTGGGGGATTGTGAAGAACGTTTCTGTAAAGGACCTCTCCGTTAATTTCATGCTGGGCGCAGCGTTTTTGGCTGTCCTCGTTTGGGCGTGTACCGACGCGGAATCCGATGCGCCCGCTGAACCGGCGGTAGAAAGTTTAGTACAGGAAGGTACCCCGTTCACGGACCCCCGCGACAATCGCGTGTACAAGACGGTGAAGGTGGGCGAGCGAGTCTGGATGGCCGAGAACATGAAGTTCTATGATGCCGACAAGAAAGGGGACTTTTACGGCAAGTCCTGGTGCTACGGCAACGTGGAGGAGAACTGCGAAACCTACGGGCGGCTCTACCACTGGAGCGCCGCCACGAAGGCTTGCCCTGCGGGCTGGCATCTCCCTTCCAAGGAAGAATTCGTGAAACTGTACGAGGATGTCGGCGGTGTCGATGTGGCGGGAACAGCATTGAAGGCTTCGGAAGGCTGGCCGGAATCCGACAAGAACGACGACTCTTACGGGATGCGCTTTTTGCCGGGCGGTTACTATTACATGAAGCATTTCTTTTACGGCGGCGAGAACGCCTACCTGTGGACTTCTACCGAAGTGCGCGCCAACAACATGAACAGCGCGGGCTTTGTCGCCGGCCGTGCTTCGGGCTCCATTGACGAGACTTATGCAGAATTCGGGCTGTCCGTCCGCTGTGTCCAGGACTCGTCCGCAAACGAATAAAAGAAAAAATCGGCCCGACGGATCGGACCGATTTCAAACTAATTGTATAACCAATTAGAGCAGGTCGACGATGGCCTTGAAGAGCCTGTCGGCCAGCGCGTTCGTTTCGAGACCTTCGATAACGCTGAAC
>JAEEGK010008015.1_pt1 | contig 25062 bp, 18 predicted proteins | sample 8958771 | NCBI WGS metagenome assembly JAEEGK01 (sample SAMN16246547, study PRJNA631951) | gut metagenome | biome: gut microbiome; feature: rumen; material: SC-attached | host: Bos | place: Iran: Karaj | collected 2018-10
TCATATTTAAGTAAAGGTTCTTTATTTTTTTTTTCAATACCACATTGATTATTAATTAAAGTCATATTATTCATTATTGATAAATTTAATGATATAATATTTTCTTTTATTTTAATAAAAGTTGAATTATTAACTAAATTAGAAATTGAAGGAATTTGTTCTACACTAGTTGATATTTCATCATGATTCATATTTCAAATTGTTAATTATAAATTATTTTTTTAATTTCTTTTTATTAAAAAATTAATTAAATTACATTTAAATTAATTAGTTTATTATTTTAATTTCTTATCAATTTTTTCAAGACAAATAAATATTGAAAGAAAGAAAATAATAGCTAAAAAAGCAAGTACAAAAAATATACAAAATATTAATGTTGACCTATTTGGCCTTATTCCAATATTATATAAAAAATCTTCAATTAAATAACCACTTTTCCAATGAAGAGTATTATTTTCTAATTTTTCAATAATTAAATTAATTCTCATAGGATCTTTATAATTATCTATATAAAATTTTCCTATTTCCATATTATAAATAATAATACTTTCATCAATATTCTCTTTTATTTTAAAAAAAGCAATTAAATCATAATCTTTTTCTATATCAACATAACCAAAAATAAAATTTCTTTTCTTCATTGAAATATTTTGAATCATACTCATAATTTTTTGTATATTACTAATTGAATTTTTATCTAAAGTAAAAATTACCATTGTTTTTTTTAATCTAAAATATTTTTCAACATATTTTTGATTAATATGTAAAAATAAAGGATATTGATTTTCTTCAATAAATTCAATTAAATCAGAACACTTTTCAATTTTTTTATTAATATTAAAATCTTTATAATTAATTCCAGTCATTAAAATAGAAGGAATTCTCATATTATAATTATTTTTAAATTTACTTGAATAAATATAACTAAAATAGAATCTTGGTAAATATTCAGGTAAATGTGCATAATTATTATAACAAGCTAATAAATTATTATTTATTTCATTATCATTATCTTTTAATATTAAAGTAAATGATACATCACCATAATTTTTTGAAAATTTATTTAATTCTTTCATAGATTTTATTTTCATTAATGCATTTTCATTAAATGAATATGATATTTTATCAATATATTCCAAAACATCATCTAAATCAAAAGAAAAAGGAAGATAAAAAGTTTCTTTAAATAAAGGAGGTGAATAAAGATAAACTTGAATTGTTGGATAATTTGAAATATTGTAATTTTGACATATTTCTTTTTGAATATTACAATGTATTATATAAATATTAGTTGAATTATTTACAAAATCATATGATGATGCATTGTGAAACGTTGATATTATTTTTCCACAATTAAAACAAAATGTTGATGAAAATACTAGAATTATATTTTTTGGTTGTTTAAATAATTTTGGAATTTCTGATAATGATGTTAAATTTTTTACAAATGTTATATTTATTTTATGTCTTCTTTCACGGATTTTTATATTTTTTTCATATTCTAAACAGGATATTATTTTTAAAATAAGAAGGAATTTTAAAATATTATTTATGCACATTTTTTTATTGGAAAAATAAATAAAAAATAATTTGAAAATATTATAATTAAAATTTAATTAATATATTAAAAAAATTTGAAATTAATTTACATTTGTAATGCAATTTTTAAAAAATTTTTAATCTTTAATAAATTCATCAAATTTTAATTTAATAAATGAAATATTTTGATTAGATATATTATTATTGTAATAATTTGATTTTTCAGTAAAAAAATCATTCATTAATTTATTTAAATCAAAATAATATTTCTTATTTTTTCCATTTAAAAAAAACATAATAGCATTTTCAATTTGTTCTTTATTTGATGGTTCCATTAATAAAATTATTAAATTTTTAATTGATTGTTCTTCTAAAATAGATTTATTATCTTCAAAATTAAATTTAATTATATAATCAACACAATTTTGAAGGAAATTCGAAAAATTGATTTTTTTATCAATTAAATCTTTAATTTCTTCTTTTTCAATACTATATAAAATTCCATTAACTAAATAAGAATTATAATTAACTTCTCCTATTTTAATTTCATTTTTTTTTTCATATTCACTTATAAATTTATGATTACATAATTGATAAAAATATTCTAATAAAAATTTAACAAATTCTCTTGTTTTTAATCTAAAAATATTTTTATGTAAATAATTTATTTTTTTATAAGCTTCTTCTTGTAAATTTTTTAATTCTTCATTATAAACTAAATATTGTTGAGTTAATTGTTGACAAAAATCTTCTTTTAATTTTATTTCCATCATTTCTCTTAATGTTCTTTCATGTTGAATTTCTAAGTTTAAATATTGTATTTCTTTATTAAAATATTCAAAATATTTTTCTAATTTATCTTTAGGAATTTTATCATTATCTTTTAATTGTTTAAAATCATTTTTATTATCATTTACTTTTAAATTTTCAATTTTAGGAATTTTATTATTATTTTTTATTTGTTCTTTTATACTTTCAAATAGTTTGTCAGAAAATTCTTTAATAAAAGGATTTATAATTTTATCATTTATTTCAATACTATAATTATTTAAAATAAAATTTGAAAATTTATTTTTAAAGAAATCTTTTCTAAAAATCATTTCAAATAATTCAAATTTTTTTTCATAATTATTTTCATAAATTAAATCAATAATATCAAAATATTGTTTTATTATTTTGTTTAATTTTTCATTTTCTTTAATAATATTATATTCACTTTTACATTTTTCAATAAATTGTTCATATGAATCTTTATTAGATAAACTTTCAGCAGATAAAATTTCAATTACATTTTGAAATTTTAAAATTAAAGGAAAAGTGATTTTATCATCTAATTCAAATATTAAATTTTTGGTAGTTTTAATTATTAAATAATCATTTTTATAATTTAATTTACCTTCATCATTAAAATATTTTTCATATTGATTTAAATTAATTTCTAAATTTTTATTTATATTATTTTCACTTATTTCTTTATCAATTTCAGTATTATATAAAAACTTTTCATTTCCAAAATGAAAATTACCTAAATATACTTTACATAAATTATTATACATAATCTTATAATTTTTTTTAAGATTTTCCAAAATTTTTTCACCTTCTTCCTTTTCAACCATATTAAAAAATAAATTAAAAATTTAAAAAAAAAATGTATAAAAATTTACATACCTAAAATTTAAAATAAAAAATTATAATAAAAACTAAATTACTTTTGAACATAAACTTTAGGGTCTTTTCCCATATTTATATCAATAGTACCACTAATAACCTTAACACAATCATTTTTATTAAAAATATTACATAATTTAGTTCCTTCTTTAAATTCATGATAAGTAATTTTCCTATTACAACTTTCACCTCTAGTAACACAAATAAGAACATCTCCTCTTGTAAAAGCATAAAAACTATTATCAGCAAATCTCTGAACAAATTTCTTATTATAAATTTTTTTTCTTTTTCTTACTCTAATAGCCTCTCTAATAGCAATATACATTTCAGAATTTGTATTAAATTTACCCCAAAGAATTTCTCTATTTAAAGGATCATCACCTCCAGAAAAGAATTGTTCACCACCATAATAAACAACAGGAATACCTTCATAAAATAAAGAAAAAATAATAGCATTTTTAAATTTTTTCCAATCTCTACATTTATTTAAAAAACGAGGATTATCATGATTTTCAACAAAAATTCCTAAAGCTAAAGGATCTTTAAATTTATTTCTAGTATGTAAATAATAACCTTCTAAATTTCTCATATTACCACAAAATGAATCTTTAATAGTATAATATAAAGGATAATTAAAAACAGAATCAAGTACTTTTTGATAACTTGAAACATAATCAGGATTCCCATTGAAAACTTCACCTAATTGAAAAACTCCTGCTGACTTAGCAAATTTTTCCCAAAACCATTTTGGAACTTCTGGTACAGTATCAATACGAATACCATCAAATTTATATTCTCTAACTATATTATTTATCCATTTTATTAATTCATTTGCTACAAAATCATTTTCTTGTTTTAAATCAGGTAAATCTGATAATCTACAATTTTCAACCATCCATTGATTATTCCAATCTGTAATATGACAAATATCATGATAATGTTCAGCTTTATTAAAAGGAGTTATTTTTGAGTAATCTGTACCAATTGGTGCTACGTGATTTGCAACTACATCAACCATTACCCAAATATTTCTTTTGTGACATTCACTAATTAATTTTTTTAAATCAGACTCGGAACCAAATTTAGGATTTAATTTGTATAAATTTGTTAAATGATATCCATGATAGGAATTTTCGTAATTTTCTACTATTGGAGATATCCATATTGCATCAAAACCCATTCCTTCTATATAAGATAAATGCTTTATTATTCCTTTATATGTACCTCCACAATATTTTTTCAAGTCTGAACAATAATTAGGTGAGTCTTTTTCATTTGAGAAACGATCTGTTAAAATTTGATATATTGTACGAGATTTCCATTCTTCTTTTGAATGTGAAGATATTTTTAATATAAAGGAAATGATGAGAAAGGTTAATAATATTTTTTTCATTTTTTTTTTAATTTTTTTTTTAATTGTTTTTTTTATTTTTGTTGTTATTTATTTTAGAAAATTATTATTTTTTGATAATTATTTTTATGTAATAATTATTTATTAATTTTATTATTTATTTTTAAATTTTTTTAATGTTAAAATGTATTCATAATTATTTGTTTTTTTTAGGAGTTTTTTAATTAATATAATAGTCTAATCTTTGTAATAAAGAACAGAAATCTAAAATCTAAAATAAAAAAATATTATTTTCTAAAAAACAACAAAAGAAACAATTTTGAATATAAAATCTTTTTCTAAAATTACTTCATTTGTATTAATATTTTTGAAAAGAAAACACATAAATGAAAAAAAATCGATTTCCTTTTAAAAAAAATTCTAAAAAATGAATATTAACAATATATGATTCTTAAAAATGAAAAATCTAAATCAAAAAATGAAATAAAAATCTTAAAATAAACGAAAAAAAACAAAAACCAAATAAAAAAAAAATTAAACTCAATTCTTAAAAATTAAAAAGCTATTAAATGTATTAATACTAAATAAAAATAAAAATAAACTTATTAAAATTAAAATGAATCTATACATCAAATCAATTAATTCAAGCAAAGAAAAATATTCTCATAGCATTATTTAGAAATATTATTCTCTACAAAAAGAAGCATTTTATCTATAATATTATTTTGTATTTTTAATGCTCGAGAATAATCTCTTTGATCCTTAGGAGGACATTTCGTAATATCTAAAACTTCATATAAACATAAAAATAATTTACAATAAGTTTCGTTTGATATTAAATTTGTTGAATCATCACATTCTTTTAATAATTGTTCAGCTTTTCCTAAAATGTTTGCATTATTTGTTTTAATTAGCATTTTTTCGAATTTTGGGTCCATTGAATTTATCTTATTCATTATAGTTATTTCGTAATTTAATTACTTATGAATGTATTTTTATTATTATAATAGATATATTCATTTAATTAATTCAATTTTTTTTTTTGAGTATATTCTTTTTTTTATATTTTGGTTTTTTTTTATATATATGAAGACTTGGTTTATTGTTTTTTTGTCATTTTTTTATTTTTAGAGTTTAAAAAGACTTTTATAAAATTATTTTTAATATTAATTTTGCTTTAATGTTTATTCTTTTAGTACATTATTAAAAAATTTAATAATTATTTTTAAATTCATATTAAACTTCTTTTCTAATTTATAAAATAGGTTTTTTATTTAATAAAATAATTAAAAAAAATAGATTACTTATTACTTTATTATATATAAAAAATACTAAATAAAATATTCTTTTATTTCCATTTTTTGTTTATATTAGATATAAATAATAATAAATTTTTATTAATCCAAAAAAATAAAACAATCATTTTTACTAATTATAATACTTATTATAATATATATAAAACAAAAAAAAATAAAGTATGATTAAAAATTAAGTTTACCATTTTTACTAGAATTTGTTCTTAAAGAAATATAACCATAATTTTTATGTAAAAAATGATTATATCTAATTTGTTTAGGTGTATTATAATTACTTTTAAATTTTTTTTGAAAATCAACAATTCCAAATGGGCTTTTTTTTTTTGAATTTTCAAATTGATTTTTAAAATCTTGAATATCATCATTTTTTCTAATTTCATCACTTTTTAAATTATTTAACATTTTTTTAACTTTTTTTTGAAGTATATTTGAATTAGGTATTGAAATAATATTTCCATATTTCATTCTATCCATTCTTGTCATTAAAACAGAACTTGATTTTTTTGATTTGAAAATATTTTTTTCTCTATAAATTGAATTAAGAAAATATCTATCAGTTTTTAAATCATTTTTTCCTATACTTGATTCTTTTAATTCTTTTATTCTTTCTTTTATATTTTTTGATGAATTACTATTGTAATTATGAGCAAAGTTAAAATTATTATTTTTTTGTTTGTCTTTTTTTATTAATAAATGAGATTTTAAAACTTTTATATTATCATTTTGTTTTTTTGAAATAATATCATTTTCATTTTTTTTTCCTGGAATTAAATTTGTATAAATATTATAACTTTGAATTGATGATTCTGAAAGGGATTGATTTAAATCATTCTTTTCTATTGCGGAAGGTAATTTTTTATATAAATCTAAATTAGGATTTTTATATATTTCATTTGAAATGATTTGAGTTTCTATCATATTATTTTAATTGTATTTTTAAATAAACAATTTATTTATTTAATTATTTATTAATATAATCTTCATAATTGAGAGAATTTATCTTGAAATATTATATATATATTTATATATAATTTAAAAAATAGATGATTTTTTTCACTTTTATTAATTTAAATATTATTAATTTTCAATTTATAATATTATTAATTTATGATTTAATTAACGAAATAAAAAATTTTTAAAAGTTATTCATAGACTTTATTATTTAATTCATTACTGTGTATTAATTATAAAAATAAAATGAAAGTAAGCAAAAATACAACAATAGGAATATTATTGACTACTTTAATGCTTACTTTTTTTAGTGTTATAACAATTTCACCAATTGAAGATAATATTGTAAAAAATAATTTTTTATTTTATTAGATTCACTGTAAAAGAATTAATGAATATGTTCCAACACTTAATCTTAATTGTGATGGATTAATCGAAGAAAATTATATTGGTAATTATGAAATTAAAAAAGTTAATAAGGAAGAAAGAGAAAAACTTATTAAATTTATTCAATCTCTTAAATAAATATATATATTAAAAAAGGGCGATGATTCTCATTTAATTCTTAATAATAATTTTATTATATATAATAAATAAATATTTCATATAATTAAATTTAATTTAATAAATTTGAGTCGAGTATTAATATAATAATTTTATAATTTATTTTATTATATTTTTATTATTATAAAAAAATAAAAATAATAAAATCAAAGAAAAAAATAAATTAAAATAATAATTATTTCCATCTAAAAATTAAAGTACATAAAAAAATGAATAAATTAGGAAAAATATCTCTAACAAAAAATCCAATAAAACATAAATAATATTGTTCAAAATAAAATTTATCTCCTAATTGATTATAATAACTACATCTTTTTTCTTTTTCAATATCATTTATATCAACATTATCAATAGTATGTCCCATCCAAAAAGCAATTTCAGTAAAAAATGAAAGTCCAAAAATTAAAATAACACTTAAATAAGTTTTATAAAATTCCTTAATTCTTCTTACAAAACTTGCAAGAACATGATTAATATAAAAATCTTCTTCATTTACAATAATAACTAATTTATTTTCTAATCTTTCTTCACTTAACATCCAAAGACTACATCCAATAATAATTGTATCATAAAAAAAACCAATAAACATTAATCCTAATTCAATTTTAGTTTTACAAGTTCCTTCATCAAAAAAAAGATTTGAATATCCTGAAAAAATAAATCCTAAAATATCTAAAATAAAGACAAAAAATAAAACATAATTCATTGCTTTAATATATAACATGTCAAAATTCCACATTATTATAACTAAAAGTAAACTACATAAAACTGTATTTAATGTAAATTTTAATAATGAAATTAATAAAGTTAAAATATAATAGTCTTTATAAATAAAAGAAATAAATTGAATTACTAATTGACTAAATGATAATGAGATTGTAAATACATCTAATTTATGTATTTTATATCCTATTTTGTTTCTTATATAATTTATTATGTAGAAAAAGTATATAAATAGAAAAATTGTTACTATTAATGATTGTGAAAATTCAAAAAATTTTCCCCATTTTGTATTTCCTGTACAAATAAACATTTTTTATTTTTTTTATGTCAAAGTGTTTTTTGAATTAAAAAAATATTTATATAAAAATTTTTTATAATAACATTTTTAACTATTAAAAATTAAAAAATTAATATTTATTTATTATTTTTACTTTTCTATTTTTAATTTTAATTTTTTTTCTCGTCTAATTTTTCTTCAATATCATAAATCTTTTTTTGAAAATGTGATATGGTATTTTTAATTTTATTTTCCAAATTGAAAATATCATTTTTAAAAGAATTTTTATCAGAATTATATTTATTGAAAAAAGTATTAAATTTATTTTCAACTATATTAACTTCTTCTTTAGAAGGAATTTTCAAAATATTAGAATTAATATTATTTTGTACATTTTCAATTTGAATATTTTTATTTTTCAAAAGTATTATATCATCTCTATTAACTTTATCTTTAGTATTAATACTTTCTTTAAGTATTTCAATATTATTATTAATTTCTTCAATTTGTAAATTTAATTCTTTTAATTTATTTTCATAATAATTTAATTTAATTCTTAAATCACTAATTGAATAAACAGTATTATTAGAACCACTTTTAACTCCATCAATTTCTTTATCAATATTTTGATATTTTTCTTGAAAAGACATTAATTGTCTTTTAATGGCATCAACTGTAGTATTACTTGTTGTTCCTCCTTTTAAATCATTTAATAATATATTTATTTCATTTAATTTTCTTTCTAATAAATTTATTTTTTTTTTTAAATCATTATTTTCTTCATTTGATGATATTTTTAATTCACTTAATGTTTTATTTATTGAATATATTTCATCTTCATTATTATTTATTTTTTTTTTTAATTCTTCAGGTATTGTTGGATTTATTATTGTTGGTTGACTTTTTTTTATATTTTCTATTTGTTGATCAAAGTCTTTTATTTTTGTTTCTATTGGAAGAAATTTTCTTTCAATATTATTTATTTTTGGTATTAATGAATCATTTGAATTTTTTTTATCTATTTCATTTAATTTGTTTTCTAAGTTATTTAATTTTATTTTTACATTTGATAATTCTATTGAGTTTTGTGAATCTATAGAATTTCTTTTAGAGTTTTCATTTAATTTATTTTCGACATTTTTTAATTTGGTTTTTATATTTACTATTTCTATTTCTAAATTGTTTATATTTGAATTTCTTTTTGAACTATTATCTGATTCTTGTTTTTCTAAATTACTTATTTTGGATTTTAAATTTAAAATATTTGTTTCTAAATTATTGATTAATAAACTTTTTCTTGATGTATCATCAATTTTATTTTCTAAATTTTTAATATTAGTTTTTAAATTTATTAATTCAGTTTCAAATTCATTTGGGTTTGAATTTTTGTTTGTAATATCATTTAATTTTTTTTCTATATTTATTAATCTATCATTTTGAGAATTAATTTCATACATTTGATTTGATGTTGAGAAATTTATTGATTTTAGTTGTTTTGATATATCTTTTTGTTGGTCTTCTAAATTTGATATTTGATCATTTAAATTATTTAATTCTTCATTGTTTATATTTGAAGCTTTTAATTCAGTTAAATTAATACTTTTTGGAAGTTCAATCATTTGTTTCTCTAATTTTTGAATTTTAGAATTTATATTATTCAATTCATTATTATTAAAATTATTTTGACCTTTATTTATTTCATTTGGATTTATTTTATTTGATAACTCATTAACTTTATTTTCTAATTCTGATATTTTCTTTATTACTTTATTAAATTCATTATTATTATCAACAATATTATTATTATTCATATTATTTAATAAGTTAAATTTATTATTATTGTTTGAAAAATCATCATTATAATAATTATCACCTATATTTTGTATTTTATTGTCTTGTTTTTTTTCAATTTCATTTAACTTATTTTTAAAATCATTAAAATTATTATCATATGATTTTTGAACATTATTTAATTTTACAGTATTTTCATTATTTGATTTTTCAATATTTCCTAATTTTTTTTTCAAATCTTCAATATCTTTAAATAAAACTTTATTATCATCAGATAATTTTTTCAATATATCATTATCATCATCATTAAAATCATTATTAATATTTTTTTTATAAACTCCTCCTTTTAATTTAATATTATTATTTTGTTCATCATAATTATCAAAATCTAAATTAGGAATATTATTTATTTTAGTAATATTTTTTTTATCTATAACAGGTTGTTGATTTATTTTATAATTTAAATTAGAAACATCACTTTGAGTATTTTTTAATTTTTCATCTAATCCATTAATTAAATTTTGAGTATTAATTAAATCATTTTTTATTTTTTTAATTTCATTTTCTCTTTCAATTTCAATATTTTCTTTTGGTTTCATTTCACCATTTGTAAAATTAAAAGTATAATTTTCATTTTGATTTTTAAAACCAGAAACTGATTTACTTCTTTTATTATTATCTTTTAATTTTTTTATATTTTGATAATCTTCATATGATAATTGAGTTAAGTCATCTAATCTTATTTTTGCAATTTTATCAAAATCAACTCTATTTTTTATATTTTTAATATCATTTTGTAATACTTTTAAATCATTTGATTTTGCATATTTTTCTTTTTTTATTTTTGATAATGAAGAAATATCTTTTTTTAATTCTTCTATTTTTTTTTCTGTTATTAAATTATTATCTTTTATTATTAAAGGTTTTTGTTTTTCAATTTTATCTTCTTGTATTTGAATTTTATCTTTTTGTTCTTGAATTTTATCTTCTTGTTCTTGAATTTTATAATTTTGTTCTTGTATTTTTTCATTTTGAGAAGATTGTATTCTTTGAATATCATCAATTTTATTTTTTGTATTTTTAATTTTTTTTTCTTGGTCTTCAAATTTATTTTGATATGTTTTTAATTGTGTTTGTATTGTTTGAATATCTCTTTCTTTTGTGTCATTTATATTTTTTAAATCTTGTAAATCTGATTTTAAATTTTGAATATCTTTTATTTCATCATAATTTAATTTTGATAATTCTGAATAATTTAATTTTAATAAATCATTTAAATTTACTTTAGATAAAGTATCAATGTTTATTTTTCTTTTTAAATTATCGTAATCTTGATTATTTTTTTCTGCTGTTCTTTTTATTTTATCTAAATTATCTTTTAATTCAGTATTTAAATCTTTTAATTCTGATATATTATCTTCTATTTTTTTTTTTAATTCTTCATTTTTTTCATTTATTAATTTTTCATTTGTATTTATTTGATCTTCTAAATTTGATATTTTTATATTATAATCAAATTTTTGAATATTATTTCTTTCAACTTCTTTTATTTTATTATCAATTACTTTTATTTTTCCATCAAGTTCATTTTTTTTTATATATAAATTTTCATTATCCTTTATTTTTAAATTTATGTCTTTTATTTTATTCTCAAATTCATTTTTATCTATTTTATTTTTTTCATATTCATCAATTTTCTTTTCTAAATCTTTAATAGTAGTTTCAAATTCATCTTTTTCAATAATATTATCAGAATTATCTTTCATTAAATTATTTATTTCTCTAATTTTATTTTCATAGTCAAGTTTATTTACTGTATTTTTATTTAATTCTCTTATCTTTGAATTTATATCATTAATTTTATTATCAAATTCTTCTTTCTTTACATAAATTTTTTCATAGTCTTTATTTTTATTATTAAATTTTTCTTCTAAATCATTTATCTTTTGAGTTAAATCACTTAATTTCGCTCTTAAGAAAATATTTTCATCTTGATATTTATTATTAATAAAATCTAAACTTTTTTGACATTCATTATTTATATTATTTATTAATGAATACATTTTTTCTACATCATCACTAAAATTTTTATTCTGTTTTTCATAATCTTTTACATTAACAAAATTAAAATTATTATCTCTTAAAGAAGAACCAATACTTGTTTCAATATTTTTAACATTATTATTTAAAGTATTAATTTGTTTATAAACATCATTCATTCCATCATCATATTCAAATTTAGAAAGAAAATTAGAATTAAATTTCAAATCTTCTTTATATTCATTGATTAAATTATCAAATTCATCTTTTACAATTTCTCTTGTTTTTTCTTCAGTTTCAAAAGAAGGAATATTATTTATTTTATTATAAGGATTTTTTAAAGAAAAAGAATTATCATTACTATTAAAATTTGGAATAGTATTATTTTCTATATTAGAATTATTATTTGAAATATTAGATTGTGTTTGAATATAAAATTGATTTTTGTTTAAATTTAACGGTGTTTGATTTCTATAAGTTTGAGATATATTTTGATTTTGAATTTGTGGATTTTGAATTACATTATTTATTGGAATATAATATGAATTATTTTGAGCATATGTTGTTATTCTTGGATTTGAATTTAATAAATTGTCTAAATCATTTATTGATTTTGCTATTTGTTCTGTTGTTGTGTTTGGTCTATAAGAGTTTGACATTTTTTTAATTAATAATAATTGGTTTTACTTTTATTTATTATTCTTATTTTTTAAATTTTTTTTATTTTATGATTTTTGATTATTTATTTATTTGTATTTAATTTTTTATATTTATATAAAACTATCAGGGTTGTGTTAAAAAGATATTTTAATACAATAGTTTTAGTTTTTAAATTAATAATATTTTGTTATTGAGTTTTATTTCTTATGGAAATAAAAATGATAATAAAATACATTTATTTAATTTATTATCAATTTAAATTAATAAAAATTTTTATTAGAACATTAAAAAAATGATAATAAAATCAATTTTAATTTTAAAAGTTAAAATAAAAGAAAAATACAATTTAACTTATAAAATAATTCCCATTATTTTAAATAAATATATCTAATAAAAATAATTTAATTTAAAATAAATAAATAATAGATTTATTTTTATATAATATATTCTTAAATATAAAAACAATATTTAAGAATGAATTAAAAATAATAATAAAATTTAGATTTGAATGTAATTGTAAACTGTATATTTTTAATAAAAAGAATTAATATCATTAATTAAATAAAAGAGAAATGGGATGTCAATGTTCCCAAAGTATAAAAAAAGAAGAAAAACAAAATGAAAATATTTTATTAAATAATATTCAAAATGGAATGAATATTGATGAAAAACCAATGACAAATATAATAAAAATAAGACCATTTTCAAAATTTGAATCATTTAGTAATCAAAATACAAAAGTTACTTCAAATTCAAAAAATAATAATTATGAATTAAAAAATCAATTCAATAATTCATTTAATAATCAACAAAATATTCTTTCTTTTCAACTTTTACAACAAATAAATATAATAAGAACAAATCCTCTTTCATATATTGATATAATAAATAAATATAAAGATAAAATTATTCAAAAAAATAATAAATTTTATTTAAATGTGAAAAAATGTCATAATACATTAATTACACTTGAAAAAGGTGAAATTGCTTTTAATGAATGTATAAAAAAATTATATTTACAACCTTCATTAGAACCAATTGAATTAAATAATAAATTAAAACTAGATGTAAATATTCCTTTAAATAATGAAAATATATCAATTGATTATTATACTTCATTAGAATTTATGAAAAAAATAATAGAAAATAAATTAAAATTATTAGATGATAATTTTGAAATAATAGGATTTCATTATGATAAAAGTTTAAATGATCCTGAATTAAGTGCAGTACTTCAATTAATTGATGATACTGGAGATGATTATTCAAGAAGGAAAAATATTTTAAATAAAAAAGTAAAATATGTAGGAATATCTGTTGTTAATTTAAAAGAAAATGTATATTGCTATTATTTATTATTTGCTTGTAATAAGTAATTTTTTTAATTATAAAATACAAAAAAAGTATATAGTTTCGTTTTTTATATATAATTTTTTGTATTTTCCTTTATTTTTTCTTATTTATTTTATTATTTTTACAATAATTATTTAAAAAAAAAAAATTTTAAACAAAATAATTTTTTTTTTAAAAATTAAAAAGAAAAGAATTATGAAAAAAAACTAAGGTCTAATATCCCATCCATTTAAAGAATCATCACTAGAATCACTATCATCAATATCTTTTTTAATACTTTGATATTTTAATATAGCTTTTTCATCATTAATTTTTTTAATTTCTTCATTTTCAAACTTTTCTAAATCACTATTAATCCAATTATCAGGTAATTTCCAATATACAATTCTTTTATCTTTTCCACCACTAATTAAAACATTATTATCAATATCAAAATAAATTTGAGTAATAGCACCATTATGTGCTTGCCAAGCATAAATACTTTCTCCTTTTTTAAGTGACCAAATAGTAATTTTTCCATTTTGATCTCCTGTATATAATTCATTTTTAATTGAATTATATCTTATTATTCTAATTTCTAAATTTCCTCCAAAATATGATATTTCTTTTATTAATTTTTCCTTTCCAACATTTCCTAAATCAAGTACTGATATATTTCCTCTATTTGTAGCAGTAAAAATATATTGTTTTACATAATCAATATGAAGTCCTCTTATACAATTATATGAATTTGTTTGAATTGCATTTACTAAATTAGGAGGAAAAGTTTTAGTAATAAAAATAGTAATAACTCCAGCTTCATTTGATAAAAAAACACGTTCATTTTTTTTATCATATATTAAATTTGTATATCCTGCTAAACTTTCTGTTATTGTAGTATAATTTTCAAAATTGATTTCACTAACTACAAATCTTTTATCAGATGAACATGAATAAATATAACCTCTTTCATAATCATATCCAATTCCCATAACTCTTCCAAAATGTGGTTTTTTATTAGCAATTTCTTCATATTTTAAATAATTACTTATTTCATTTGTTCTAAAAACTTCAATATTTCCCATATCTAATCCAATTAATAAACTTAAACTTTTTTTTTCAAAATAAAGAACTCCAGTTTGTTCTGGAAAACTTTTAGCCCAAACTTTTTCATATTTAATATTTTTAACATTATCTGTTTTATTTTCATTTATTTTAAAAGCAAAAACTGCACCAACTGTAATATGAGCATCAGTCTTTTTTTCCCAAGGTAAATTTACATTTGAAAGATATGCATCAACTCTACTTGCAATATTCATATCACAACATATTATAAAAATTAATTTTTGTTCTTCAAAAAAAATAAAATCTCTTACTCCTAATGGTAATTCTGTTAATTCATATATTTTTACAGGAGGATTAAATGTTAATTGAGGAGAATGTTTATCTAATTCTAAAAAAGTTTTAAATGATTCATTTGTTGTTATATCTTTTCTTTGTGAACATGTTTTTAAAAAATTTTCTAATTGAATTCTTCTTTGTTGTAATTGATTATAATCTGATATTTTAAATAATGTTTTTCCTGGAATTGATGGAATATTTGGTAATATTTTTATTAAAGATTTATATAAATTATCTATTTCACTATATCTTTTTTCAAGAGTCCATTTTTCTTTTGAATAATTATCTGTTATGTTTATTAAGTAAAATGTTACTGTTTTTCCATTTATGTATTTTTCATTAAATTCTGGAATTGTGATTTCTAGTGTTGAAGATATAAATGACATTTTTTTTTTAAATGTAAATTTATTTAATTTAAAGGAAATTTTTATTTTATTTAATTTTTTTTTATTTATTTTGTTTTAAATATTATTTAACTTCTGGAGTTTCTTCACTTTTTTTTATTATTGCTGCATCACCATAAGAGACTAAATTTTCTTTACAATCAATAAACATTTTCACATTTAATATACAATTACATCCTAATTTTTTTGCAGTTTCCTTTAATTTTTTTAATGAATAATCTAAATGATAGTCATAATGATAAATATATCCTTTTGTTGCTATTATTTTGTAGTTTGGAACATAATTTAAACTTGTAATCATTATATCTCTATCCATTTTTAATTTTTTGGATTTAATAAATTTAATTTTTTTTTAATCAAATAAAAATATAATTTAAATTTTAATTATTTTTTTTTAAAAGAATCTTTTTGATTAGTATTTATATTATATAAGCCCTATTTTTATTATTTACTTTTTTTTTATTGTTTTTAAGATTTTTTTATTATTAAAGATTTATTTATTATTTGGTTATTTTTTTGCTTTTGAATAAAGTTCATGTCGAAAAATTTTTGTATCAAAATTTATAATAATATAATGATTATTTATTAATTATGTTTAATATATTGATTGATTTTTTAAATATTTTAATTATAAATTTTTAATTAATCCAATATTACACATTTTACAATGAATATATGATTGTAAATTTATAAATTCTCCTAATTCTACAAAAGTATTTGATTTTTTAAACTTTGAAAAATCACTTTCTAAAGTTTTATATGCAAATAATAAAGCATCATCATAACAATTTTCATTTATTTGAATATTATTTTCATAATTAGTTTTTATCGAATTAACAATAAAATCATTAAATTTATTTTGATTATTATTATCAAAATATTCATAATAAATAAAATGAAATTGATTTGAAATTACATCTTCATCTTCTCTATTTAAAAACTCAATTTTATATAACATTACATTTGCATAAAATTTTAAATAATAAATATTAATAGGATTTTTCTTTGAAAGATAATTATAAAAAGTTTTATAACATTCTTCATTTGAAAGAAATAAATATAAATTATTTAATAATGATTCTCCAAAAAAAAAACTAATTGATGTATGATAACAATATGATAAAATAATAGGAACAATTCCACTTATAATTAAATTTATATATAATATAATTATTGAAAACCAAATAATAATCTTCATTTGATTTTTATCATTTTGATAATTAATATCTGGATATTTATGAATATATAATTTAACTACATTAAAATAAATAAACCATATAATTATAAAAACTAATAATTCAAAAATTATTTTTTTTTTAATATTTTTTATGAACATTAAATAAGCATATCTTAATAAAAACATTATTTCAATAAAATTTAGTATTAACCATATGTAAATATTAATTTTTTTTTCATTTTCATTTAGAAAATAAAAAGTAATAAGATTTTTTGAATAAATATCATATATTAATAGAATTAAAGAAAAAAATAATAAAAGTGCAAACATAATTTTAACATAAAAACTTTCTTTATATAAAAATCTTTTTTGATAAAATTTTTTAATATCTTCATCTTTATCTTTAATAATATTATTACATTTAATTATTCTTATACATCTCATTAAAAAAGATAAAATAAGCATTTCTCTGAAAACATAATAAAATCCATTTAAATATATATTATTATGTTTTGAAAGAATTAAAATAACTGATACAAATAAACCACCTAAATTTCCAGTTATTAATAATGTTGGTGAACGCATTGAGATACATGTATATTTTCTTCTTTTGAATATTATTATTATACATATAAAATATAATAATGTATTTATTCCTATATGAATATAATCATATATATTTTCATCTTTTAAAAACATAATTTAATAATATTTTCAAATTATTTTTTTCTTTTTATTCTTATTTTGTTTTTTTAAATTATTTATATTTAAAATTGATTTATAAAAATAAAAAATATTAAAAATATTTTATTTAGAGTCTAACTTTTAAATTATATATATAAATACTATCATTAACCTTAATACATAAAAATCATTAATCAATTTTAAATTAAAAATAACTTAAAAATAATAATTTAAAATTAAATACTGATACTAGATATATATATCTTATGGATTATAAAATTTTATTTATATCATTTATTTTTATTTGTAATTGACTAAATGAATCAAAAGAATTTTTAGATTCAACATATATACTTTTTTCTTCAATTTTTTTAAAGAATTTTATTAATATTTTACTACATTTACAAAAGTTATTAAATTTCCTATTTATCTTACCAACTTCTTTTAAATCTGTAAATGACAAATAATCTATGATATTTTGCCATTGTTTTGAAGTTAATATATTATTATAATTCTTATTTTTATTTACATTTGATATTAAATTATTATTTGATATTTTAAATTTAAATAATGAATGCTTGTTAATTTTTATAGAAAAAGATGTATTATTATCTAAATATATTTTCGATATTATCTTTATTGGAATATTTTTTTGCATATTACACCCCATAATTATAATATATTTTATTTTTTGTTAATATTTTATAAAATTATTTTTTTTTTCATTCTTTTATTTGATAAGTTATTTATTTAATATTTAAAGTTTTTTGAGTAAAGATATTATATTCAAATTTTTTTAATTGTAGATTAAATATCAAAAAATCAAATAAAAAATAGAAAATAAATAAATATAAACCATCAAATTTTATATTCATTTAATATATTTCTTTTAAATGATTCATAATATAAAATTTGAATAAATTATTTAATATAAACAATTAAAGAATTTAAATAATTGAAAATGTAAATAATAATTCAAATAAAAAAAAAATAATATTATATATATATTTAAATATGAAATAATCAATCTAATCAATTTTAATAAAAAAAACAAATTTCTAAAATAATTTATCAATATATAAATTGATAAAAATTAATCATATAAACCAAAAAAAAAAGAAAAAAAATGGCAAGTCATAAATATGATCATTTATTCAAACTCTTAATTATTGGAGAATCAGGAGTTGGAAAAACATGTTTGCTTCTTCGTTTTACAGATGATTCATTTACAGCAAATCATTTAACAACAATAGGAATAGATTTCAAAATAAAAATAATAAATTTAGAAAATAAATTAATAAAACTTCAAATATGGGATACAGCAGGACAAGAAAGATTTAGAACAATAACAAAAACATATTATAAAGGAGCACATGGAATTATTTTAACTTATGATGTTACAGATATTAATTCATTTAAAAATATTAGAAATTGGATTAAACAAATTGAACAAAATGCACAAAATACTGTTTGTAAAGTATTAGTTGGTAATAAATGTGATAAAAATGATCGTGCTGTTTCATTTGAAGAAGGACAAAAATTAGCTAAAGAATATGGAATGGAATTTTTTGAAACTTCTGCTAAAAGTAATACTAATGTTAATGAAACATTTACTTTTCTTACTAAAGAAATATTAAAAAATAGTGAAACTAAAAGTAAAAGTAACAATATTGTAATTGATGAAAAAAATACTAAAAAGAAAACTGGTGGAAAATGTTGTTAAGTTTTTTTTTATTGTTTTGATGTTTTAAGTTAGTTTTTTTTTAAAAATTTTATTTTTTATTTGCTTTTGAAAACTGAATTTTATTTTTTTATACATAATTTTTTATTTTATTGATTTATGTTTTTTTTCTCTTATATATAAAAATTAGGTAAAAACTAAAAAGAATATATTATAATATAATTACAAATTTATTTATTTTTTTGTTTTTCTATCATTTGGCATAAATTCAATATTATATTTTTACAATTATTATTTTTATTTTTTTTTCTCAATAATGAACTTTTTCATTCTTTGATTTTTTTTTTCTGAATAATTTGTTTTTAAACTTCCTCTACTTGCACTTTTACTAATTCCATTATTTTTATTATCTAAAATGTTTATTTTTTTATTTATATATATATGAGGATTTAATTTTAAAAATGAAATATAATTATTAATATAATTAACATTAATTTTGTTATTAATATTAATATTATTATTAATAATTTCTTCATTGTTCGTACTTAAATTTTCACTTTGAGTCATTAAAGTATTATTTTCATCATTTGGAATAATTTTTTTATATAATTTTTCCTGTTTAATTTTATAAATTGATTTTTTATCATTAATACATAATTTATCTTTTATCTTTTCTATATTTTTATAAATATAATCAATTTTATCATTTATTTTTTCAACTCTATAATTAAAACTATCTCTTATATTTGATAAAATCCCATATTTAATATCATCATTAAATAAATTATTATAATTTGATTTATATTCAATTTGTCCTAATTCTATTTTTTGATTTGATTTATCACTTGGTGTAAAATTTTTTTTTATTTGATTTAATTCTTCTTTTACTGTTATTTGATTGAAATTTGATTTTAATTTTTCATTGGTAAATTTTATATTTGATAACAAATCTGAAATTATTTCTTGTTTATAATAATCTGATGGATTATAATTATAACTTGAAAGACTTCTTTTTTTCATTTTCATATTTAAAATTAATAAAAATATATTTTTTTTATAAATTATAAAAGTAAATTAATATTTAATATTTAATTTAAATAATAATAAACTAATTAAAATAAATTACATCTACTTCTACATTTATCTTCATCTCTATCATAAATTTGTTCTTCTTCTTCATTTGTTTCTTTATAATTTTTTTTATGTTCGAATATTTTAAATAAAATATTTTCAAAATTTTCATTTATTTGTTTATATTCTTGATCTTCTTTTAATAATAAAACATTTTGATAATTATAAAGAAATTTTTTTTTATTTAAAAATTTTAGAATTTTACTTTCATTAAAATCTTCAATTATATTATTTTTATTTTTATAAATTCCTAAAATATAAGTTTCAATTTTTTTAGGACAATATTGTTTAACATATTCAATTACTTTATCTAATTTATTCAATGCATTTTTTTCTTCAATATCAACTAAAATAAAGAAAGCATCAACATTTAAATTAATAGAATAAACTTTATTTAAATTACTTAATTGATAAAAAAAAATTCGTGCTGTACTTCCAGCTTTGACTTGATAAGTAAACGAAATAAAATTATTTTCTGGATTATCTTTATCATTATTTATTTTTTTTCCTACTATAATATGTTCATTAATAAAAATATCTATTATTAAGTCATTAAGTTTTTCTTTTTTATTTTTTTCTATGTCTATTTCATTATAAAAAGAATTAATATCTAAAAAAAGTATTTTTATTTGCATTGTCATTATTATTAATTTTTTTTATGTTTAAAAAAAATAATAAATTTTATATAATTCTCTGATTCATGATTATTAAAAATAAAAAAAATTTATAAATATATTAACTTAATTAAAAAATGAGTTGTCAAAAATCTTTATCATCAGATTTATCAAAAATAAAATCATCATTAAAATCTAATATAAAATCAAATATGTTTGAAAAAAAATCAGAACTTGATGAAATAACAATATATAAAAACTTACAAAAAATAGATAAAAATGAAACAAAACCTCAAAATATACCAAAATGGTATATTAAAAATAGATTAAATGTATTAGAATTAATAGAAAAATTTGGTAAATTATATGAATTTACAAATCATACTTTATATGCTGCAATAAATTTTACAGATAAAATATTAATAAATGAAGAAGAATTAAATCAAAAAAATTTAACTTTAATAGTAATTGCATGTTGTTTAATGGCATCAAAATTTGTTGAAAATGATGCTTTTGATATAGATTTAAATGAAGTAATTTCAATAACAAAAAGTATGAATTATACTATTGATGATTTATATCAAAGTGAAATTTATGTTGTTCAAAAATTAAATTATAATCTTCTTATTCCTTCTGTATATGAATTTATTCAATATTTAAATATAATTGGAGTTTTTTATCAAGGAGAAATTAAAAATATAAAAAGAGTTTCAAATGATATTCAAGATATTACTAGAAAAGTTATGTTTCATGAAATTGCTTTAAAATATCCTAATGAAGTTTTAGCAATGGGAATTATAAAAGGAATAAGAAAAAAATATGATTTAGAAAGATCAAATATGAAAAAAATAATAAAAAGATATAATTTTACATATGATAAAAGTTTATTTGATAATTGTTATGATGATATAAGAGTTGTTGCTTTAGGTTTAAAACCAAAAAAACATCATCATCATCATCATAAAGATAAAAATAAAGATAATGAAAGTAATAAAAATAAAGAGAATGAAAATAATAATAAAGAATATAATAAAAGACAAAAATTTGTAAGAAAAGCAGTTTCATCAAATACTGCAAAATTATTTAGTTCTCAATTAAAAACAATAGAAGAATATCCAAATAATAAAAGAGAAAAAAGTTCAAATAAAACAAATACAATGTATGAAAAAGATTTAATAAAAGAAGAAGAAAAACAAAAATATAATAGAAGTAATACAAAAGGAAAAAATAAATCTCCAAATTCATCACTTGATATTTCAAGTGAAGAAGAAAATAAAAATATTTTTGAAGTTCATAATGAAGAAGTAAATAAAAGAGAATTATTAGATAGAACAAAGAAAAAAAATTTATCTGTTAGAATAAATGAAAGTATTAATCAATATTTTGAAGATAATTCACCTACTTCAATAAAATTAACTAATCAACCTATAAAAAAAGAAAAAGAAAAATCAAGAAAAATTAAACCTGTTAATAAGGATAAAATTAATTTTCCTTTCTCTATAAAGAGAGCCAAAAAAATTTCTTTTGTTTCTCCAAATTATAAAAGTAATTATCAAAATATTGAAGTTAAAGAAAAACTAATTAAAACTGTAGAAATGAAAAATAAAAAAAATGAGGAAGAAGAAAGTGATGAAGATAATAAATTCCATAAAGTTAAAAGTTCATATGATTTAAAACATAATAATTTAAATAATAAAAATACTCATAATACTCAAATTAATAATAAAGGTTATAAAACTCCTATTTATATTGAAGAAAAATAAATTAAATTTTTTTTTTAAAAAATTTAATTTATTATTGATAAAATATTTTATACTTAGATAATAGAATTAATAATTAATTTATTAATATTAATAAAATTAATTTTATGTTTTGATACAAATAAATAAAATGTTATATTAAAAAATAACTCTTTTTGTTATTATAAAAATAATAAAAAAATATTTATTAATTTTTTTATTTATTTTATTTAGGATAATTAGTAATTTTCATATTATATTTTTCAATTTTTCCACCAGAATTATTATTTGTAAAATAGTCTTTTGAAGATTTCCATCCTCCAGGAAATTCTCTATAATGATATTGATGATCAGTAATTTGCTTTTTTAATTGCATTTTATTATAATTATCATTATCTTGAAAGTTTTTAAATTTTTTTTTTGGAAAATTATTTACTTTGTATTTTTTTCTCATTTGAAAACTACTATTTTTACTTATATTATTGTTACTTATTTTTAAATTATTTATTTCATTTTCATTTATTTCTTCTATTTTATTTTCTATTTCAATTAAATTTTCTTCTGAAATCTCTCCTGATGTTAATTTATCAATAAAGTCATCCCCATATTTTATTTTTAAAATATTTGATAAACTCTCATTTTTTTGGCAAGTTTCTATTATCTTTTGAATTCTTGATATGTTATTTTTTATTTCAATAATTTCTTTCTCTTTTTTTTCTTCATTTTCATCTTTTTCAGAGGATAAATTTTGCTTTTTTATATTATTATTTTCTAATTCATTTTCATTATTAATATTATTATTTTTTAAAGGAGGATTTTTTGATTTCAAAATATTTGGATTTTTTATATTATTATTTTCACTTAATTCATTGATAGAATTTTCAATTCCTGATTCAATATTATTATTACTAATTATAATATCATTTATACTTTGAAGAACATTATTTTTTTCTTTTCCATTATTATTATTACTATTCTTATTTTGATTATTATTTGTTTCTTGATGATTAATAATCATATTATTACTAAAATTAATAGATTCATTAGTATTAAAATTAGGATTTTCATTTTTACTGTTTTTCATATTACTATTATTATTATTATTATTTCTTATATTATTATTTTCAGTTAAACTTGCAATATATTGGTTATTAAATTGAGGTTTTTCTAATTTTTTATGATTATTTATCTCATTTTCAGTTAAATTAACATTATCAGAATTATCTCTTATATGTATAATATCTTTATCTCCTTTTTTATTTGATTTATCATGTAAAGTACTTCTTCCAGTACTATTCATTTCTAATTCTATTGAATTATTTTCAATTGGACAAAAATTTCCATTATAATTAACATAACTTTGACAATTTGGACAATTACATTTTACTGAATATGGTTTTAAATAAGGTTTATCTTTATTAATATTTAATTGGTTTGTTAATTCACTTATATAATTTTCATGATTTTTATTTAATAATGTTAAATCTTGAATTTGATGATTTGCATTTAATAAATTTGTTTCAAGAGAAAAAATTTTATTTTTTAAATTTTCAATAGTTAATGATAATTCATTATTTTTATTTTGTAAATTTTGATTTATTTGATTATTTCTAATATTTGTAGTTTTTATTTTATCTAAAGATTGATTCATTGATTTAAAGTCTAATAGTAAATTATTTAAATATTGATTTGTAGGTATTAATGTTTCATTATTTTGGATATTATTTGATGAAATTTCTTGACGAAATTTAATAGTATTTAATGAATTTTTATCTATTAATTGAGAAATTTCATCTATTGGAGAATTATTTTTTATTGATGAAATCATTTTTTTTATTTTTTATACAAAATTATAATTTTATTAATTAATAATATTGTAAATTTTATTTTATTAAATTTTTTGAAAAAAATTTATTTTTTTGGATGGAAAAATAATTGAAAAAGAAAAAAAAATAAAAAAGAAAAAAAAGGAAAATAATAAAGAAGAAAGCAAAAAGAATGAAAAAAAAAATAAGAAAA
>JAEEGK010008016.1_pt1 | contig 25057 bp, 39 predicted proteins | sample 8958771 | NCBI WGS metagenome assembly JAEEGK01 (sample SAMN16246547, study PRJNA631951) | gut metagenome | biome: gut microbiome; feature: rumen; material: SC-attached | host: Bos | place: Iran: Karaj | collected 2018-10
GAAAATATTCCCGTCAATGCAAACAAAGATATTGTTGTGGGAATTGCCATATCGTTGTTTAACATATTGAATGACTACATTGAGCGCATGGAAAAAAGCCTCAACAAAATGAAGAAATCCATTTGGTACTCAGAGAGGAAACACTGTGCAATCATAGAGGATTTTTCAGATCAAATTGAATTTATGAAGTGCGCAATGCCTTCCCGTGCAATGTTGTCCTCAGAACCGCAAAAGGCAATAAAAAGCCTTAATGCTGTGGAAGTTCCAACTTTTAAAAAATGCGAAAAATATATCAAACAATACAATCACAGTGTTAACGAGTTCAAGAAACTCAATGACACTAACAATTCAACGCTCTTGGCGTGGATGTACTCTATAGCATTTTCCTATCAACAGATGATGAATTCCATTGCATCTTATACCAATGAAAAGATGGAGTCGTTCAATGGATTCGTAGAAACCTGTAAGGAGAACTTGAAGCCATACAAATCGGCTGTCGATGTTGAGAAAGATAAACTCGGTAAATAATTATTAACCGAACCGTCAAGGTTCACAAAAATGAATAAAATGGCAGAAAAGAAACATAACGAGGAAGATGTCATCACATACGCTCTTCAGAGTGATGTCGATACGGCGCTTGCCTCCAAAGGCAATACTTGCGTAAGTGGTTGCAACAGCGACGTAGCAAAAGTATCTGAGGCAGTGGTTGAAGTTGCTAAGTCGGCTCCAAAAGTTGCAGAAGATATTCGAAAAACAGATGAGGCCTACGCAAAATCCGACATGAATTCATCTGATAAAAAGGATGTTCTTGAAACGCGTGAAAAAGAAAAAACAAAACGTCTCTTAATAATGGCGCTGAGTTTTGTGGTAATGGTTGTTGTCGGAATACTAACAGCGGGAAGGGTTAAACTTAAACTCAATAGTTAAGAGTTTACCCTCTCCGTCGGTCGGGAAGCGGTCGGCGGAGAGGGATTAATTGAAACATTTTGTGTCCGTCAGTTCTTTCCCAACATTTGCCACTTCATTAAGAATCTGTTTTTCCCGTTCCTTTGTGGGTTCCTCTGTACCATTAATATATCGTGTCATGGTGTTTTTACTGATACCCAACCGTTGTCCTATGGCAGCGGCATTGATTTCGGGATGCGATAGGAAAAACAGGGAAATACCTTTTGGGTCGGGGTCGTCATATTCAAAACTTTCAAACGAAACATCCTCGTCGAGGTCGTACCAATGTATGCCCTCGTCGTCCATTTCGTAGTTTTCGCGTTCTTCGGGGCTTGCGTTTTTAAGACGTTTATAATACAACAACGACTGCCACAAAGTGCGATTGTCGTCCGTTAGTCCATAAATTCGGTCGTCCGCAAACCAAATTTTAGTTATTATCATTTTCTGTGTTCCCTCCAAAATATTCGTTCCATTTTTCAATTGCAAGTTCCTTGTTTTCTTCAAGCACCATTTCTGCGGCTTTAATATCTTTTGGTTTCATTCCTTCGTTTTTTACCAAAACTACACCCTCCGGCAAAATATCAAATTTCGCCTTGCCGTCAGCGTTCTTCACATGCACGTGGATTGGCTCATGTTCACGCGAATAAAAGAAGAACCGTATTCAGAACATCCTTAATATCTCAGGCATAATACTTTATAATTTAAGTTTTTTTCTGGCAACAAATTTAACTATAATAATTGATAGCGGCAAATGGAATTGATAAATTTGTTTTCCAAAAATGCTTCCACCGATAAATTTTGCGCTGTCGAAGAAAAAAACTATATTTGCAGTGTTACAAAATCTCATACAACTTGAAGGTTTCGACTATACTATGCAAATTCTCAAAACTAATTACTACTTATGAAAAGACTTATATCATTGATTGCCGTCATGATGTTTGCCATTGGTGTGATGGCGCAGGGAAAGAATGGCTATGTGGATCTTGGACTTAGCAGCGGTACGCTATGGGCTACTTGCAATGTAGGTGCAAAGTCGCCCGAACAGTTTGGCGATTATTTTGGCTGGGGCGAGATTGTGCCGCATTTTTATAAGGGCAAGTGGTCCAAGCCGTTGGTGGATGGATATTACGGATACGTTTGGCCTAATTATAAATATTGCAACCGCAGTTTCAAGTTATTGACAAAGTATTGCTGTCAAGAAGAATATGGCGACAATGGTTTCACCGATTATCGCATTATGCTCAATCCCGATGATGACGCTGCCTCTGTCATTATGGGAAAAAAATGGTGTATGCCCACCGAGGAGCAGTGGCAGGAATTGATTGACGAGTGTCAATGGACTTGGACTGACAATTACAAAAACACCTCGGTTGCAGGTTATATAGTTGCCAATAGACATAAAAACAAAGTCCATATTTTCTTGCCGGCGGCGGGTTTCTATGACCGTAATTTGTTCCATCAGGGCGGTATTACCGGCGACTATTGGTCTTCGTCCCTCGATAGAAACATTTCCTCATACGCCCGGTTTGTAAGTTTTCACGATAATAATTGCGACATCGTGAGCAACAACAGGTGTTATGGCATCTCGATTCGAGCTGTGCGAGTGCCTGGCGACGAGGTTTCGCGTTAATAATCCAACTCCACAACCGTGATGCCCGCGCCGCCGAGGTCTATCTTTTCGTCGTGGCATGTTTTCACAATTGGTTGTACGCGCAGGTAGTCGCGTATCATCGAGCGTAGTGCGCCTGTGCCAGTGCCGTGGAGGATTTTGATCTCGCGGTGTCCTGTGGTGAGGGCTTGGTCGATGAATTTGGCAACCTTTTCTAACGCCTCGTCGCCACGGAGTCCGCGCACGTCGAGCCCTTGAAGGTAGCCGCCGGATTTCTTTTCGGTCTGGAAGTTTACGTTGACAATCTGTTTTTTTGCGTCGTCGGTATTCTTGTCGGAAGGTTTGGCGCGTTTGAGTCGTTTGATGTCCACAAATGATTGCATCCCGCCCATTTGCAACAATGCCTTGCCGTCCTTGATGTCGATGATAGTCATTGGCGTGGTGCCGCCGTCGAGATATACAGTGTCGTCGGGCTGCAACGGACGCTCCTTGGGTTTGGCAACTTTTTGAGCGATGGCGGCGGCTTGCTGTGCCTTTTCCTCGCGGCGACGGGCGCGGCGTTCTGCGCGTTCAGATTGTTTGCGCTTCATACGCTCGATGGTCTCGTCGATTTTGCGGTCTTCGTCGTCAAACTCTTGTATCGCCTGTTGCTTGAAGTCTTCGAGTTCCTTGCGGATTTCGCGGGTTTGAGTCTTTTCTGCCTGGGCGTTCTTGATTTCGAGGATGGTGCGCTCTATCATGCGGTTTGTGTTGCTGATTACCTCCTCAAACTTAGCCTTGTACGCACGGAGCAGGTTGCGACGCTCGGTGAGTGTAAATTCCGTTTGGTCGATGTATTGCTGCTCCTGTCGGATGAGGTTGTTTTCGCGGTTTTGGGCGTTGGAGAGCGTGATTGATAGTTTGCGCTTTTCCTCGTCGAGTTCCTGCATGCGTCGCTCGTAGTCGATGTGGTCGCGTCCGGCTATCTGTTCGGCTTTTTGGAGGAGTCGCTCGTCTATGCCCATTCTACGCGCCATCTCAAATGCAAACGAATTGCCTATCTTGCCGATTTCCAATGCGAATAGCGGGCGCATATTGGTATTATCGTACATCATCGCACCGTTCGCAATGCCGTCGGTGACGGTAGCGTAGTTTTTGAGGTTGGTGTAATGCGTTGTGATGACGCCCTTCACCTTGCGCCTATTGAGTTCGTCGAGTATCGCCTCGGCTATTGCGCCGCCCAAAATGGGTTCTGTTCCCGAGCCAAATTCGTCAATCAAAATCAACGAGCGTTTGTTTGCGTGGTCGAGAAATTGTTTCATATTGCTCAGGTGGCTGCTGTATGTGCTGAGGTCGTTTTCGATGCTTTGCTCGTCGCCGATGTCTATGAAAATGTCGTTGAAGATGCCGAGTGTGGAGTTTGCGCTTGCCGGTGTCAAAAGGCCGCATTGGTGCATGTATTGCAGGATGCCCACGGTTTTCAGGCAGACTGACTTGCCGCCCGCGTTGGGTCCCGAAATCATTATCATCCTCTGATTCTGCATATCTATCTCAATGTCGAGTGGGACGGCTTTTTTGCCTTCTGATTTCAATGTCTGTTCCAAAATCGGGTGGCGTGCTATGCGGAGGTCGATGGTGGGCGTATCGACAATGTGCGGCATGTCGGCGTTCATATCGATTGCGAGGCGCGCCTTGGCTCTTGCAAAGTCGAGTTCGGCGAGGGTCTCGTTGGCATCCATCAGGTCGGGTATGCAGGGGCGCACCTTTTCGGTGATTTCGGTGAGTATCTTGATTATTTCGCGCCGCTCGGCAAATTCGAGTTCGGTGATGGCGTTGTTGAGTTCCACACTTTCCAACGGCTCTATGAATGCGGTCTTGCCGGTGGCTGATTCGTCAAACACGATGCCCTGGATTTTGCGCTTGTTGGCGGCTTGGATTGGGATGAGCGGCTTGCCGTCGCGGATGTTGACCTCTGCATCGGCGTCGCACCATCCTTGCGCCTTGGCTGCGCGGAGCAGGCGGTTGGCAACTGACGAGATTGACGCCCTTTTGTCACGGATTTGGCTGCGTATGTGGCGGAGTTCGGGCGTGGCGTCGTCGCGGATTTCGCCGTTGTCGTCCATGACGCGGCCGATGTGTTGCAGCAATGGATGTTGCACAACAATGCCTGCGCACAGTTCCCTCAGCGCGGTGTATTGGTCGTCGGGTGTGCGCTTAAAAAATTTGATTATGTTTTTGATGGTGTCGCAACTCCTTTTCAAGTCGTACAATTCCTGCCGCGACAGGTATGTGTTGCCGATGGCGATGCGTCGGAGCCCCTGACGGGTGTCGTAGTAGTTGTCTTGTGGAAAATCCTTGGACAGAAGGCAGATTTCCATAAACTCTTTGGCGCGGCTCAGTTGAGTGCGGATGTGCGCAAGGTCTGTCGAAAATTTCATCTCCTCCACTTTGCTCTCGCCGAGAGAGCCGAGGCATTTGTCTTTCAGTAGGTTGCGCAGTTTGTGAAAACCAGTCTTCTGTTCAAAGTTGTGTGGATATATCATTGTTTGTTGTTGTCGTTGTCTTTCTTTTTGACTTCCTTGCGGTCGTCCTTGGGCTTGTTGTCGCCCTGTTTTTTCTTGAAACAATCTTTGAGCCTCAGCCAGCGTTTCTTGGGTTTAATGAACGTACCTGTTTCTGTTTCTTCGAGGACGTAAACATCGGATTCCGGCTCGTTGTATTCAAACTTTTCTTCCATTTCTCTGGGCCATTTGCCCTGTTCGAGTTCTTTTTTGTATTTTTCGATGTATACAAGCTCCTCAAACATCTGTTTCTTGAGGTAGAGGTCGCGGTCGCCGAGAATGGTCTTTGCCTTCTTCTCGCGGTCTTCCATTTTGTCGCAGATGCTCAGGTATAACTTGTATAACGAAACTACCACCAAAAGTGCAATTGCGGCTCCTATTACACATAGGAAGGCTATAAACATTATTTTAAACATATCCTTATACGTTTTAGATTGGTTAATGTCAATAATCAAAGTGTCGGCGCAAAGGTAACAAAAAAAAGTCATTCCCCCAACATCGGATGCAAGGGAATGACAAAATTTTTTCTTAACGGCTGATTATCAGAGGTCTTCGAGCAACTTTGCCTCGTTGTTGCCGGTGGTGTTTTCGCGGTCGATGTAGATGAGCTCGATGCACTTGCCGCCCTTGCCGCCGTCGTTGAGTACGATGGTGCCGTACTCGTTGCACCAGACGCGGTTGATGCTTATCTTGTAGTCTCCGTTGGAATCCTTGATGTAATAATCCTGACACTCGTCGTATGCGCCGTATTTTACGGAGAGCCATTTGCTGAGGTTGTGGAAGATGTCGATGCTGCCGATTTCGTACTCGTTGAAACGGACGGTGATGTTGGCTATGTTGTCGGATTTGTTGGCAGATGCGCCGTTGGTGTTGAGGAGGATGTTGCAGTTGTAACCCGCAAAAGTGCCTCTAAGCCCGTTTCTCGTTATCTTCTTGAATCCTTTTCCTTCTTCGAGTTTGGCTGCAAACTCTTCCAACGTGCCCTCTATCGGGAAGCCCATAAATTTCAGGTGCTGCGCTCTCAGTACGCCGCTCATCAGCACGGCGGCGAGCAGAAGAATTAGTCTTGTCATGATGTTTCTTATTTTTGGTGATTAATTGTTTGCAAAAGTAAGCATTATCTTCTAATAGAGCAAAAAAAAGACCGAATGTAAAAAACTTTACTAAAAATTAATATTGCACATTAACATTCTGATTGATAATTTGTTACCTTTGCACCACGAAATAATTGAGAAAAAAGTGAAAAAATAATTTGCAAAATAGTTTGAGATTCAAGAAAAAAATTATAATTTTGCATCTCAATTATGTTAATTAATTAAGTTAAACACAAATGCCTACAATTCAACAGTTAGTTAGAAAAGGTAGAAAGACTATTACCGTAAAGAGTAAGTCTCCGGCATTGGATTCGTGTCCTCAGAAGCGCGGTGTGTGTGTACGTGTCTATACCACCACGCCTAAGAAACCTAACTCAGCTATGCGCAAAGTAGCCAGGGTAAGGCTCTCGAACTCCAAGGAAGTGAACGCCTACATCCCCGGTGAAGGCCACAATCTTCAGGAGCACTCCATCGTAATGGTTCGTGGCGGCCGTGTAAAAGACCTTCCCGGTGTGCGCTACCACATCATCCGTGGCACGCTCGATACCGCCGGCGTTGCCAACAGGGGTCAGCAGAGGTCTAAGTACGGTGCCAAGAGGCCTAAGAAAAAGTAATTTTTAAAAAAGTTCATTTAGCAAAATGAGAAAAGCAAAACCAAAGAAAAGGGTGATCCTTCCCGATCCTGTGTATGGCGACTCGCTCGTTACGAGGTTCGTTAACGACATGATGGTCGATGGCAAGAAGAGCATCGCTTTCAAGATTTTCTACAGCGCAATGGAACTTGTCGGCAAGAAGACAGCTGACACCGGCAAGACTCCTACCGAGGTGTGGAAGAAGGCTATGGAAAACATTACCCCCGATGTCGAGGTTAAGTCCAAGCGCATCGGCGGTGCTACTTTCCAGGTGCCCCAGGAAATCCGCCCCTCCCGCAAGGAATCCATTGGCGTGAAAAACTTGATTAAGTACGCTCGCCTCCGCTCCGGCCACTCCATGGCTGAGAAACTCGCAGCAGAAATCGTTGCCGCTTACAACGAGGAAGGCGCGGCCTTCAAGAAGAAGGAGGACACGCACCGCATGGCAGAAGCCAACAAGGCTTACGCCAACTTCAGCAGAATGTAAGACGTTAACAAGCACTTGAAGTAATAGACGACACCTTATATAATATAGAGAACCATGGACAACCAACTCGCAAATACAAGGAACATCGGAATAGCGGCCCATATCGATGCAGGTAAGACCACTACCACCGAGCGTATCCTTTATTATACGGGCGTTACCCACAAGATGGGTGAGGTCCATGACGGTGCCGCTACTATGGACTGGATGAGCCAAGAGAAGGAGAGGGGAATCACAATCACCTCTGCCGCCATCACGGCTTATTGGCCCTACGAGGGAACCAAGCACACCATCAACATCATCGACACCCCCGGACACGTGGACTTCACCGTCGAGGTGGAGAGGTCGATGAGGGTTTTGGACGGTGCTGTCGCAGTATTCTGCGGCGTAGGTGGAGTGGAGCCGCAGTCGGAGACTGTATGGCGTCAGGCGGAGAGGTACAATGTGCCCCGCATCGCCTTCGTCAACAAGATGGACAGAATAGGCGCCGATTTTTTCAGCGTCGTTCAGGAAATCGAAGAAAAACTTGGCGCGAACCCCGTGCCGGTGCAGATTCCGATTGGCAGCGAAGACAAGTTCGTCGGCATCGTCGACCTTATTGAGATGCAAGCATACGTATGGCACGACGACGACAATGGAATGACCTTCGACAAGACCTCCATCCCAGCCGACCTCCAAGACTCCGCAGCCGAATGGCGCGACAAGATGCTTGAAAAATGTGCCGATCTTGGCGACGACGCTTTCCTCGAGAAATACCTCGAAGACAGCACCTCAATTACGGAACAGGACATCAAGGCAGTGCTTCGCAAAGCCACGATTGCCCTCAAAGCCGTTCCGGTACTTTGCGGTTCGTCGCTCAGGAACAAAGGCGTACAGAAACTCTTGGACGCAATTGTAGCATACTTGCCGAGCCCGCTCGACATTGGCGCGGTAAAAGGACACGATCCCGAGCACAAGGAAGTAGAGATACTCCGTCAGCCGGACAAGAAAGAGCCTTTTGCGGCGTTGGCATTCAAGATTGCCGTAGACCCGTTTGTAGGCCGTTTGGTCTATATCAGGGTATATTCGGGAACGTTGAAAGCCGGCGAACAAGTGTTCAATGTGAGGACGGGCAGAAAAGAGCGCATCACCAACCTCTACCGCATGTCTGCCAACAAGCAGCAGGCGTTGGACTTCGTGGAGGCGGGCGACATCTGCGGCGCGGCTGGATTCAAAGACATCCGCACCGGCGACTCGCTCACCGACCAGAAACATCCGGTGGCATTTGAATCAATCAAATTCCCCGACCCGGTGATAGGCGTCGCAATAGAGCCCAAGACTCAGGCAGATCTCGACAAACTCGACCTCGCGCTCCAGAAACTCGCCGAAGAAGACCCCACCTTCAAAGTGGAGACCGATTCAGAGACAGGACAGACGATAATCAAAGGCATGGGCGAGCTTCATCTCGACATCCTCATCGACCGTCTCAAACGCGAGTACAATATCGAAATCACCTCGGGCAAGCCGCAAGTCACCTACAAGGAACGCATCACCAAGACCGTGGAACACCACGAAATCTTCAAGAAGCAGACCGGCGGCAAAGGCAAATTCGCCGACATCACGGTACGCGTTTCGCCGTCCGAAGAAGGTGCTACAGGCCTTACATTCATCAACAGCATCAAGGGCGGAGTGATACCCAAAGAGTTCATTCCGGCAATCCAGAAAGGCTTTGAGGAAGCCATGAACAACGGCCCCCTCGCCAGCTTCAAGATGCAAAGTCTCACCGTCGAACTTCTCGACGGCACGTACCACAGCGTTGATTCAGACGCTCTGTCGTTCGAAATCGCAGCCAAGCAGGCTTTCAAGGCCGCGACAGAACAGGCAAAAGCCAAATTACTCGAACCTGTGATGGAACTCACGGTCGACACGCCCGAAGAATACATGGGCGACGTCATCGCCGACGTGAACAAGCGCAGGGGGCAGGTAATAAGCACTGACTCGAAAGCCAAGATGAAAATTATCAAATCCTTGGTGCCGCTCGCAGAGACATTCGGATACGTGACCGTTTTGCGCACGCTCACATCCGGCAGGGCGATTTCCTCGATGCAGTTCCATTCATACGAGGAAGTGCCGCCGCAGATAGCGCAGGGCATCATAGACCAGGTAAAAGGCAAAATAGTTTTTATTGACCAATTATAATTAAGGATTACCATGAGTCAAAAGATTCGCATCAAATTGAAATCTTACGATCACAACTTGGTAGATAGCTCCGCCGAAAGGATCGTCAAGACAGTCAAGTCTTCTGGTGCAGCAGTCAGCGGTCCCATTCCGTTGCCCACTCACAAGAGGATTTTCACCGTCAATAGGTCGACCTTCGTCAACAAGAAGTCGAGGGAGCAGTTCCAGCTCGCGTCTTTCAAGAGATTGATTGACATCTACAGCTCGAACCCCAAGACTGTGGAGGCCCTCATGAAGCTCGAATTGCCGAGCGGCGTGCAGGTAGAAATCAAAGTCTGAGCGTAAGCAGTTCAATCAGCGAGAAAACAACACAACAAAGTAAAAACATGTTTTCCTATACCGGCGGAGCCCGGCACGAAAACGAAAAAATTTATTCAAAATGTCAGGAATAATTGGAAAGAAAGTAGGTATGACATCTGTCTTCAACGAGAAGGGCGTCAACGTACCCGTAACGGTGATTGAAGCAGGACCATGTGTCGTTACCCAGATCAAGACCGTAGAGACCGACGGCTATGACGCCGTGCAGCTCGCTTTCGACGACAAGAAGGCTAAGAACACCACAAAACCGTTGCTCAAGCACTTCGAGAAGGCAGGCACGACCCCCAAGGCCAAGGTCGTAGAGTTCAAGAACATCGAGCAGGAAGTGAAGCTCGGCGACGTTATCACTGTAGAGTCCTTGAAGGACGTAACAGCTGTACACGTAAGCGGCGTCACCAAAGGCAAGGGCTACCAGGGTGTCGTTAAGCGCCACGGATTCGGCGGCGTAGGCGACCAGACCCACGGCCAGCACAACAGGCTCAGGGCTCCCGGCGCACTCGGCGGTTCTTCCTACCCGTCAAAGGTGTTCAAGGGTATGCGCATGGCAGGACGTGACGGCGGCGACAACGTTAAGGTTCGCAACCTCCAGATCGTCAAGATCATCGCAGAGCACAACTTATTGTTAGTAAAGGGAGCGGTACCCGGTCCCAAAGGTTCATACTTAATCATCGAAGACTAATGGAAATATCAGTATTCAACATTGAGGGCAAAGACACCGGCAAGAAGATCGTACTTGACGATGCTATCTTCGGCATCGACGCCAACGATCACGCAATGTACCTCGATGTAAAGCGCTATCTCGCCGACCAGCGTCAAGGCACGGCGAAAGCCAAAGAAAGGAGCGAGATGAGCGGCTCCACACGCAAGCTCAAGAAACAGAAAGGTACCGGCGGCGCACGTTCGGGCGATATCAACTCGCCTGTAATGGTAGGCGGCGCAAGGTGCTTCGGACCCCGCCCTCGCGATTACAGCTTCAAACTCAACAAGAAAGTGAAGCAGCTCGCCAGGAAGTCGGCACTCTCTTGCAAGGCAAAAGACGGACAAATCATCGTTGTCGAAGACTTCGAGTTCAAGGAGCCCAAGACCAAGAATTTCGTATCGCTGAAAAATAATCTGAAAATCAGCGATAAAAAATCGCTTTTGGTTTTGTCAATTGAAAATAAAAACGTATATTTGTCGTCGAGAAATTTGGACAGGTCGAAAATTACAACTGCCTCAAAATTAACCACTTACGATGTGCTTGATGCTCAGTCGTTGGTGTTCACTGAAAGCGCGGTAGAGGCTCTGAACAAGATTTTCGAGAATAAGTAACGAAAAAAAACGCACAAAAGTAATGGAAATCATACAAAAACCCATTGTAACCGAGAAGTTCAATGCGCTTGCAAGCAGGACTGTGAAGACCGGCAAGAGGGGCAACGACAAGGGTCGCCCCGACACCCGCGACAAGAGGACCATCTCCCAGTTTGCCTTCGTGGTTGACCCCAGGGCAAACAAGTTCCAGATCAAGCAGGCGGTGGAGCAGATGTACAATGTTACTGTAGTGGCAGTAAACACAATGAAATACGACGGCAAGATCAAGGCACGCATGACCAAGGCCGGATACATCGTAGGCAAGAAACCAAGTTACAAGAAAGCAATTGTCACCCTCAAGGACGGCGACAAGATTGATTTTTATAGCAACATTTAATCCAAAATGGCAGTAAGATTATTCAAACCGACAACTCCGGGACAAAGAGGAAAGGTATTGAGCACTTTCAGCGAGATCACAGCCAGCAAACCTGAAAAATCGCTCACCTTTGGATATGCAAAGTCCGGCGGCCGCAACTACACCGGCAAGATGACCGTCCGCTACATCGGCGGCGGCCACAAGCAGAAATACCGTATCGTGGACTTCTGGCGTGCCAAAGACGGCATCCCAGCCACAGTGAAGACCATCGAGTATGACCCCAACCGCACCGCGAGGATTGCGTTGGTATTCTACGCCGACGGCGAAAAGAGGTACATCATCGCCCCCAACGGCATTCAGGTAGGTCAGAAGATCGAATCTGGAAAGGACGCTGCTCCTGAAATCGGCAACGCTCTTTTCCTTTCCGACATTCCGCTCGGCACCATCATCCACAACATCGAGCTCAGGCCCGGCGAGGGCGGAGTGCTCGCAAGAAGTGCAGGTTCTTATGCGCAGCTTACTGCGAGGGACGGCAAATATGCAGTAGTGAAACTTCCTTCGGGAGAGACACGTCAGGTTCTCGTAACATGCAAGGCAACCATCGGCAGCGTTTCCAACGGCGACCATGAGTTGGAGAAGAGCGGCAAGGCGGGCAGGTCCCGTTGGATGGGCCGCAGGCCTCACAACCGTGGCGTTGTAATGAACCCTGTTGACCACCCGATGGGCGGCGGCGAAGGTCGTGCATCAGGCGGACACCCGAGGTCGCGCAAGGGTCTTCTCGCTAAGGGCTACAAGACACGCAGCCCCAAGAAGATCACCAACAAGTTCATAATTGAAAGAAGAAAGAGAAAAAAATAACTAACGCATAACAAATCATGAGTCGTTCAATTAAAAAAGGCCCTTTTATCGACTACAAGCTCGAGAAGAAAGTAGTTGCCATGAATGAATCTGGCAAGAAATCGGTTATCAAGTCGTGGGCAAGAGCCTCTATCATCTCTCCTGACTTTGTTGGCCACACCATCGCGCTCCACAACGGAAACAAGTTCATCCCCGTTTTCATCACGGAGAACATGGTGGGACACAAGCTCGGAGAATTTGCTCCGACGCGCATGTTCAAGGCGCACGGCGGCAAGAAGAAGTAGTAACAAATAGGAGACCATTTAAAAAAACATAATACAAAAATGGCTGAAGAAGTAAAGCATAGAACCAAGAAAAAAGAAAGGGCTGCGAGGTTGAAGGAGCAGAAGAAGGACATGGCTTTCGCCATCCTCCGCAACAACCCCACCTCCCCCAGGAAGATGCGCCTTGTGGCTGGCCTGATCAGGAATCAGAACGTCAGCAAGGCTCTCGACATCTTGCAGTACTCGCCGCAGGAGGCAGCAATCAAGTTGAGAAAACTTTTGCTGTCGGCTGTCGCCAACTGGGGCAGCAAAAACGAAGGTGCCCGTTTCGAAGACGCCGACCTCATCGTTAAGGAAGTCAAGGTCGATGGAGCGAGGATGCTCAAAAGGCTCCGTCCGGCTCCCCAAGGTAGGGCTTACAGGATTAGGAAAAGATCCAATCATGTAACAATCGTGTTAGGTAACAAAGAAAATTCAGAAAAATAATGGGACAGAAAACTAATCCGATCAGCAACAGACTTGGAATCATCAGGGGCTGGGATTCTGAATGGTACGACATCAAGAACTATTCCGACAAAATCGTCGAAGACGACAAAATCCGCAAGTATCTGAATGTCCGCCTCGCTAAGGCCAGCATCTCTAAGATCGTTATACAGAGGACCCTCAAGGTAATCACCGTCACTGTCAACACCGCTCGCCCGGGCATCATCATCGGCAAGGGTGGTCAGGAAGTGGACAAGATCAAAGAGGAGCTCAAGAACATCACCAAGAAGGACGTACAGATCAACATCCTCGAGATCAAGCGTCAGGAACTCGACGCAGTAATCGTGGCCAACAACGTCGCAAGGCAGATTGAAGGCAAGATTGCTTACAGGCGCGCAATCAAGACCGCCGTCGCATCCACAATGAGGATGGGTGCAGAAGGCATCAAGTTCGTTATCTCCGGTCGTCTCAACGGCGCCGAGATGGCCCGCACCGAAGCCTTCAAGGAAGGCAGGATTCCGCTGCACACCCTCAGGGCTGACATCGACTACGCTCTCGCCGTCGCAAACACGAAGGTAGGCTGCGTAGGTATCAAAGTATGGATCTGCAAAGGCGAAGTCTATGGCAAGAGGGATCTCTCCAACAACGTCGCCGCCAAGACTCCGAAGAAAGGCAATTTCAACAAGTCGAGGAGGCAGAAGTAAGTCTAACAACAAATTTTTTTTAACAGAGTAAGAAATGTTACAGCCAAAGAAGACTAAGTTCAGAAAAATGCAGAAAGGCCGCATGAGAGGTCTCGCCCAGAGGGGCCACGACATCGCGTTCGGTTCTTTCGCATTGAAGGCATTGGAGAATTTCTGGATCACAGGCCGTCAGATAGAAGCAGCTCGTCAGGCAATCTCTCGTTACATGCAGCGTGAGGGCCAGATATGGATTCGCATCTTCCCGGACAAGCCGGTAACCAAGAAGCCCGCCGAAGTCCGCATGGGTAAAGGTAAAGGCCAGCCGGAGTACTTTGTTGCTCCCGTTACCCCCGGCCGCATCATGTTCGAGGCCGACGGCGTGCCCTTCGAGATTGCCAAGGAGGCTTTCCGCCTTGCAGCACAGAAGCTCCCAATCAAAACTAAGTTCGTCGTAAGACGCGATTATGTCAACCCTTTAACTAACGCATAATGAAAAGTTCGGTACAATACAAGGAAATAAAGGATTCGACCACCGCAGAATTGAAGGAAAAACTCAAGACGGCGACTTTGGAATACTCCAAGATGAAGATCAACCACGCAATCACACCCCTTGAGAACCCGATGAAGATTCGCGACCAGAGGAAGTACATCGCAAGGTTGAATACCGAGTTGCGTAGCAGGGAGATCGCCGAGGTCGAAGGCAAACAGAATTAATAACGCTCAATAACACTGTTAACAATGGAAGAAGTTAAAGAAGGTCAAGAGCTTGTGCGCAACTTCAGGAAGGAACGTATCGGCGTTGTGGTAAGCAACAAGATGCAGAAGTCCATCGTCGTGGAGGTAAACCGCAAGATGAAGCACCCCAAGTACGGAAAGTTCATCCAGCGTACCAAGAAGTTCATTGCTCATGACGAGAACAACGAGTGCAACATCGGCGACACCGTTCGCATCATGGAGACCCGTCCGCTCAGCAAGCGCAAGAACTGGAGACTCGTAGAGATTGTAGAGAAAGCCAAGTAGTTTTTTAATACAGGTAAATTAAATCATGATACAGCAAGAATCAAGAATGACTGTAGCTGACAACAGCGGCGCAAAAGAAGTCCTGTGCATACGTGTCCTCGGCGGCACAGGACGCAGGTACGCCTCTGTTGGCGACAAGGTGGTCGTTACCGTCAAGAACGCAATCCCCTCTGGCGACATCAAGAAGGGCACCGTATCCAAGGCGGTAGTAGTACGCACCAACAAAGAAATCCGCAGGGCCGACGGTTCGTACATCCGTTTCGACGACAACGCTGTCGTCCTGCTCAACAACCAAGGGGAGCTCAGGGGCACCCGTATCTTCGGACCGGTAGCACGCGAACTCCGCGCCGGATACATGAAGATTGTTTCCCTCGCACCCGAAGTTTTGTAATCACTTAATTCAAGTACAACAAACAAAATGAAACTGCACATTAAGAAAGGAGACACAGTAATTGTCAATTCTGGCGAGTTCAGAGGCCAGAAGGGTACGGTGCTGCAGGTGCTCGTGAAAAAGAATCGTGCTATCGTTGAAGGCGTCAACATCGTTTCGAAGGCAGTGAAACCGTCCGCTCAGAACAATGAGGGTGGCTTTGTCAAGAAAGAGGCGCCTATCCACATCTCCAACCTTATGCTCATCTGCCCCGAGACCGGCAAGCCCACTCGCATCGGTCGCAAGAAGGTGGAGGTCAATGGTGTAGAGAGATTAGTACGTTATTCAAAAAAATCTAAAGATCAAAAGGAGATAAAGTAAAATGCAGTACGTACCATCTTTAAAGGAAAAGTATAAGAACGAGGTAGTACCCGCTCTTATGAAGGAGTTCGGATACAAGAGCGTAATGCAGTGTCCGAAGCTCACCAAGATCATCATCAACCAGGGCATTGGTGACGCTGTCGCCGACAAGAAGATTGTGGACAACTCGATTGCAGAGATCACCGCAATCACCGGCCAGAAGCCAGTACCCGCTCTCTCGCGCAAGGACATATCCAACTTCCGCCTCAGGAAGGGTATGCCCATCGGCGTTATGGTGACCCTCCGTCGCGACCGCATGTATGAGTTCCTCGAGAGGCTCATCGTTGTGTCGCTTCCCCGCATCCGCGACTTCAACGGCATCAGCGGCAAGCTCGACGGCAAGGGCAACTACACCCTCGGCATCAAGGAGCAGATAATCTTCCCCGAAATCGACATCGACAAGGTCAACAAGATAATGGGTATGAACATCACGTTCGTCACCACCGCTAAGACCGACGAGGAGGGTTACAAGTTATTGCAGAATTTTGGTCTTCCATTCAAAAAGAAATAAGACAATGGCAAAAGAATCAATGAAGGCGCGCGAGGTAAAACGCGCAAAGCTCATCGCCAAATACGCCGCCAAGAGGGCGAAACTCAAAGAGGAAGGCGACTACGAAGGACTCCAGAAGCTCCCCAGGAACTCCAACCCCATCAGGCTCCACAACCGCTGCCAGCTCACCGGCAGGCCCAGGGGCTACATGAGGATGTTCGGAATCAGCCGCATCCAGTTCCGCGAGATGGCCTCCAACGGCCTCCTGCCGGGCGTTAAGAAAGCAAGTTGGTAATAAAATCAATCACAAAGACAGAAAATGACAGATACAATTGCAGATTTCTTGACCCGCATTCGCAACGCAGTCATGGCTAAGCACAGGATTGTAGAGGTGCCCACAAGCAAAGTCAAGAAGGAAATTACCAAGATCCTCTTCAACAAGGGCTACATACTCAGCTACAAGTTCGACGACGAGAGCAGGACTATCAAGATTGCCTTGAAGTACAACCCCGCCACCAGGCGTTCCGCCATCACCGGCATCAAGAGGGTGTCCACCCCCGGCCTGCGCAAGTACGAAGGCTGCAAGGAGCTTCCCCGCGTGCTCAATGGTCTCGGCATCGCGATCGTTTCCACCTCCAAGGGTATCATGACCGACAAGGAGGCAAGGGTACAGAATGTTGGAGGCGAGGTAATGTGTTACGTTTATTAATCTAATTAGGCTATAATATTCAGTAAAATGTCAAGAATTGGAAAATTGCCCGTTCAGATTCCCACTGGAGTCCAGGTAACCGTAGACGACAAGAACCACGAGGTGGTCGTCAAAGGCAAGCTTGGTGAACTGAGGCAGAAAGTGAATCCTGATATCAAAGTCGAAATAGAGGACAACAACATCAAGGTTTCCCGTCCCACCGACGACAAGCAGCACAGGTCGCTGCACGGCCTTTACAGGGCTTTGATCGCCAACATGGTGAAAGGCGTCAGCGAGGGATTCACAATCAAGCAGGAAATGGTAGGCGTAGGCTACCGTGCTACATCGCAGGGCCAGCTCCTCGACATCTCCGTAGGATACTCCCACAACATCCTCATCGAGCTTCCCGAGGAAGTGAAGGTGAGCGTTGTCACCGAGAAGCGCGCCAACCCCATCATCACCCTTACAAGCTGCGACAAGCAGCTCCTGGGCCAGGTAGCAGCCAAGATTCGTTCTTTCCGCGCTCCGGAGCCTTACAAGGGCAAGGGTATCAAGTTCGTCGACGAAGTACTGCGCAGGAAGGCCGGCAAGACCGCTTCGTCCAAGTAGTAATCGCGACAGGGTATTATTTAATTTTTAAAATCATTGAAAAATGGCTTTAACTAAGCAGGAAAGAAGGCAGAGGATCAAGTACCGCATCCGCAAGAAGGTGCAGGGTACATCTGAGCGCCCGAGGCTTTGCGTCTTCAGGAGCAACAGGAACATCTTTGCCCAGTTAATCGACGATGTTAAACAAGTGACAGTAGTCGCAACCTCTTCAAGGGTAAAGGATATAGCCGACCAGAAGGTCAACAAGGTGGAGCAGGCCAAGCTCGTGGGCAAGGCCATCGCCGAGAAGGCTATCGCCGCAGGTTACTCTAATGTTGTTTTCGATAGGAACGGTTATCTCTATCATGGCAGAATCAAGTCTCTGGCGGAAGCTGCTCGTGAAGGTGGTTTAATTTTTTAGCGAATTATGTTATCACAAGGAAAGAAATTCAAGGCAAACGAGGCTGAGCTCAAGGACAAGCTTGTGGCAGTCAATCGTGTTACAAAGGTTACAAAGGGCGGCCGTACTTTCACATTCGCCGCTATAGTGGTAATCGGTGATGGCAACGGCACCGTGGGCTACGGCCTCGGCAAGGCCAACGAAGTTTCGGTGGCAGCCACCAAGGGCATCGAGGACGCTAAGAAGAATTTGATCAAGGTTCCGGTGCTCAAGGGCACCATCCCTCATGAGCAGACCGCGAAGTTCGGCGGTGCGAGCGTATGGCTCAAGCCCGCTACGAGCGGTACCGGCGTCAAGGCCGGCGGCGCTATGCGCGCAGTGCTCGAGAGCGTGGGCATCACCGACATCCTCGCGAAGTCCAAAGGCTCTTCCAACCCCCACAACCTCGTGAAGGCGACTTTCCTGGCGCTTTCGCAGCTCAGGGACGCTTACACCGTCGCCCAAAACAGGGGCGTGGACATCAACACAGTGTTTAACGGTTAATAAAAGTCTTTAGCTCAAAATGAAGAAGAAAGTAACTCAAATCCGCTCCAAGATCGGATGGCCGAAGACTCAGAAGGCCACCCTGGCGGCTATTGGTCTCAGGAAGATCGGCCAAAGCGTCATCCTTGAGGACACGCCCAGCAACATGGGTCAGATTCTCAAGGTAAAGCATCTTGTAAAAATTGAGGATATTAACGAATAATCAAAAGAAATTTCAATCATGGATTTGTCACAATTGAAACCTGCGAAGGGTTCTACTCATACCAAGAAGAGGCTCGGCAGAGGACAAGGTTCCGGCTGGGGTGGCACCTCTACAAGGGGCCACAAGGGTGCAAAGTCGCGCTCTGGCTACTCTCGCAAGAGGGGCTTCGAAGGTGGTCAGATGCCGCTTGCAAGGCGTGTGCCCAAGTTCGGCTTCAACAACGTCAACAGGGTGGAGTACAAGGCCATCAATATCTCCGATCTTGAGAACCTTGCCACCAAACTGAACATCACTGAAATCGACCTCGAAGTGCTCAGGAAGGCAGGCCTCGCTGCCAAGTCGGATCTCGTTAAGGTCCTCGGCGACGGCAAGCTCACCAAGCAGCTCAAGGTTACGGCCAACGCCTTCTCCAAGTCGGCTAAGGCTGCCATAGAGGCACTCAACGGTACTGTTATCACATTGTAGTAAACTTCACTTTAATGAAAAACTTTATTCAGACACTTAGAAACATCTTGAGGATAGATGACCTGCGCAACAGGATCCTTGCAACGCTCGGTCTGGTGCTGGTTTACCGCGTGGGCGCGCACATTGTGCTCCCGGGCATCGACCCCAACAAGCTTGCCGCATTGGGCGAGCAGACCAAGGACGGCATCATGTCCATCCTCAATATGTTTTCGGGTGGTGCATTCGCCAATGCCTCCATCTTTGCGCTCGGTATCATGCCGTACATCACGGCGTCGATCATTGTGCAGCTTTTAGGCATGGCCGTGCCGTATTTCCAGAGGCTCCAGAGGGACGGTGAGAGCGGACGCCGCAAGATCAACCGCATCATCCGCATCCTCACGGTAGGTGTGATGCTGGTACAGGCTCCAAGTTACTTGATCAACCTGCACTACCAGCTCCCCGATTCAGCCTTCCTCGCCGAAGGGTTCTGGGGGTTCACGTTCCCCTCGGTAATAATCCTTACGGCGGGCACCATGTTCATTATGTGGCTGGGTGAACGTATCACTGACAAGGGCATCGGAAACGGTATTTCGCTCCTGATTATGATTGGTATCATCGCAAGGTTGCCATTCGCATTCGGCGCAGAGTTCGTTTCCCGTGTGCAGGAAGTAGGCGGCGGCGGTCTCATAGCTCTCATCGTGGAGCTTGTGATGCTCTTCCTGGTGTTTGTCGTATCCATTCTGCTCGTGCAAGGCACCCGCAAGATTCCCGTACAGTATGCCAAGAGGATCGTGGGCAACAAGCAGTACGGCGGTGTTAGGCAGTACATCCCGCTCAAGGTCAACGCGGCGGGCGTAATGCCGATCATCTTCGCTCAGGCTCTGATGTTCATTCCCCTCATGTTCACGCACTTCAACACAGAGGCCACCTCGTCGATTGCCACCGCTTTCGCCGACTACACCGGCTTCTGGTACAACTTCACCTTCGCGCTGCTCGTGATTGTCTTCACGTATTTCTATACGGCGATTACATTCAGCCCGCAGCAGATGGCGGACGAGATGAAGAAGCGTGGCGGCTACATCCCCGGCGTGAAGCCTGGCAAGAAGACCGTAGAGTTCCTCGACGACATCATGTCGCGCATCACTCTTCCCGGCTCCATCTTCCTTGCGCTCATCGCCATCCTGCCGGTGTTCGCGATACTCTGCCACGTCAACAACCAGTTTGCCCAGTTCTACGGCGGCACCTCGTTGCTGATTATGGTGGGCGTCATCCTCGACACCTTGCAGCAGATTGAGAGTCACCTCCTGATGCACCACTACGACGGACTCATGAAGTCGGGTCGCATCAAGGGACGTACAGGATCCACGGCTGCATTGTAACGGCGGCATCCTATTCCAAAAACCCCGCTCGACGGGGTTTTTGCAAAGTTTATATTGGAAGGTATAGAATGGTTGGTTCTCCGGCCCAACTTCACCAAACAAGGCGGGGCGGAGAATCAATTTTGTTGGAAAAATGATAATTTTCAAAAAAAAATTGAAATTACCTTCAAATAAGTTTTGCAATTTAGTCTTATTGTTGTATCTTTGACGGCTGAAACGAAGGGTTATTCAATCCTTTGTTGTCATAATTGATATTAACATTTAATATTTGTAAAGTAAGTTTTGCATCTGGGTTTTCCCTTGTTGCGAAAATAACGAAGGTGTTTCATAAATTTTTGAAGATGGGCAACGATAATAATAGACGAGCAAACGTTGTAATTCACACGAAGGAGAAGCCAATCGAGAAGGATGGTATCATCACCGAGGCTCTCTCCAATGCGACATTTCGCGTCGAGCTTGAGAATGGCCATGTAATCACGGCACATATCTCCGGCAAGATGCGCCAGCACTACATCAGGATACTCCCCGGCGACAAGGTCAAGGTGGAGATGTCCGTGTATGACCTGTCGAAAGGCAGGATATCTTTCAGGTACAAATAAAAAAAGGACACAATAAAATGAAAGTTAGAACTTCTGTAAAGAAAAGGTCGGCAGACTGCAAGGTAGTAAGAAGGAAGGGCAGGGTATACATCATCTGCAAGTCCAATCCCAAATTCAAGCAGCGCCAAGGCTAATAGTAACCAAGATTTTTGGCACCGTGTCCCAGTGTTGGAGTGTCTGCGGCGCCAGGAATGATCAAATACATTAAGAACACAAGAAAATGGCAAGAATTGTTGGTGTAGATTTACCAAAAAACAAACGCGGCGAGATAGGCCTCACCTACATCTTCGGCATCGGCCGCAGCAGGGCGAACAAGATCCTTTCGGAAGCCGGCATTGACAAGGACATCAAAGTCCAGGACTGGAACGACGACCAGGTAGCCAAGATCCGCCAGATTATCAACGACAACTTCAAGGTTGAGGGCGAATTGAGGTCGGAGGTGAGCATGAACATCAAGCGTCTGATGGACATTGGATGCTACAGGGGTATTCGCCACCGTAATGGTCTGCCCGTGAGGGGTCAGAAGACCAAGAACAACGCCCGCACACGCAAGGGCAAGAAGAAGACAGTCGCAAACAAGAAGAAAGCTACCAAGTAATAATTAGTAGAAAATGGCACAAAAATCTAAAGTAACGAGAAAGAGAGTTGTAAAGGTGGATTCGGTGGGCGAGGCTCACATCCATTCCTCCTTCAACAATATAATCATCTCTTTGACCAACGCTTCGGGGGAGGTCATTTCTTGGGCTTCCGCCGGCAAGATGGGTTTCAAAGGCTCCAAGAAGAACACACCCTATGCAGCGCAGCAGGCAGCCAACGAATGTTCCAAGACTGCCTATGATTTGGGACTCCGCAAGGTGAAGGTATATGTGAAGGGCCCGGGCAACGGCCGCGAGGCTGCCATCAGGGCTATCCATGGCTCAGGCGTCGAAGTTGTGGAAATTATCGACGTTACTCCTCTTCCGCACAACGGATGCCGTCCTGCCAAGAAGAGAAGAGTGTAATCATAGTTTCAGTTAGTCTAAAAAAAACATTACAAAATGGCACGATATACAGGTCCTAAATCCAAAATCGCCAGGAAATTTGGCGAACCAATTTTCGGTACAGACAAATACCTTGATAGGAAAGGTTATCCTCCGGGACAGCACGGCCAGGCCGCCAAGCGCAAGAAGGTGTCGGAGTACGGCACACAGCTCAAGGAGAAGCAGAAGGCTAAGTACATCTACGGTCTTCTCGAGCGTCAGTTCTCCAACCTCTTCAAGAAGGCGTCCAGGATGTCTGGTGTAACGGGCGAGACCCTCATCCAGCTCCTCGAGCAGAGGCTCGACAATGTTGTGTACAGGCTCGGCATCGCTCCCTCGAGGGCGGCAGCACGTCAGCTTGTTGCGCACAGGCACATTGTTGTGAACGGTTCGGTATGCGGCATCCCCTCTTACCATGTTAAGGTGGGCGACATCGTCGGTGTACGCGAAAGGTCCAAGGCTCTCGATGCAATCGTCAATTCGCTCCAGGGCGCTAACAGGTCCAGGTTCAATTGGCTCGAGTGGGACGGCAACCAGATGGCAGGAAAGTTCATGAACGTTCCCGCACGCGAGGACATCCCCGAGAACATCAAGGAGCAACTCATCGTCGAACTTTATTCTAAATAATAAACAACAGATTCAAATGGCAATATTAGCTTTTCAAAAGCCCGACAAGGTAATAATGTTGGAGGCTGACGAAATGTACGGAAAATTCGAGTTTCGTCCCCTTGAGCCCGGTTTCGGCATTACTATTGGCAATGCGCTGAGGAGGATTCTTCTTTCTTCTTTGGAAGGTTTTGCCATCACCTCGATCCGCATCGAGGGAGTCGACCACGAGTTTTCGACAATTCCGGGTGTCATCGAGGATGTTACCGAAATTATCCTCAATATTAAGAAGATACGCTTCAAGCAGATTGTTGACGGGCAGGATTTTGAAAAGGCTGTTGTCACTATTAGCGGACAGGAGCAGTTCACCGCCGGCGACATCGAGAAGTTCCTCACCAACTTCAAGGTTCTCAACCCCGGTCAGGTAATCTGCAATATGGAACCCTCCGTGAAGCTCTCTATCGAGCTTACAATCAACAAGGGCCGCGGATATGTTCCCGCAGACGAAAACAAGCTGCCTGACACCGAGATTGGCGTGATTGCTGTGGATTCCATCTACACGCCCATCAAGAACGTCAAGTACGCCACCGAAAACTACCGCGTGGAGCAGAAGACCGACTATGAGAAGCTCGTTATTGAGGTGACCACCGATGGCTCGATCAATCCTAAGGACGCTCTCAAAGAGGCCGCTAAGATTCTCATCCATCACTTCATGCTGTTCTCCGACGAGAAGATCACTCTCGACTCCACCGAGGAAGCCGGCGACGAGCAGTTTGACGAGACTCTCCTCCACATGAGGCAGCTCCTCAAGACCAAGCTCGTGGACCTCGACCTCTCCGTCAGGGCGCTCAACTGCCTCAAGGCCGCAGACGTTGAAACGCTCGCCGACCTTGTTGTATTCAACAAAAACGACTTGCTTAAGTTCCGCAATTTTGGCAAAAAGTCGCTCTCCGAGCTTGACGATCTCCTTGCCAACATGGACTTGAACTTCGGCATGGACATTTCTAAATACAAACTTGATAAAGATTAATCAGAACGAGCAGTGATGCTCGACACAACTTACTTTTAGCAATGAGACATAGAGACAAAATAAACCACTTAGGCAGGACATACGGTCACAGGAAGTCGATGCTTACCAACATGGCTGTATCCTTGATTATGTCTGTAACGAAGGACAAGGACAAGAGGATCAACACTACTGTCGCCAAGGCTAAGGAGCTTCGCACTTTCATCGAGCCGATTCTCACCGCATCCAAGGCAGACATCACCTACGCCGAGTCTAAGGCTTCGTCTGACGAAGAAAAGGTGGCTTTCAAGGTGAAGAGGATGGCCGCCCACAGATTTGTATTCTCCAAGCTCCACCACAAGGAGGCTGTCAAGGCTTTGTTCCAGTATGTTACTCCGGCTATCTACGATCGTCCGGGTGGCTACACGAGGATTCTCAAGACAGGTTTCCGTCTCGGCGACAACGCCAAGACCTGCATCATGGAGCTCGTAGACTTCAATCCTGACTACAAGCAGGGCAAAGGCGCATCTGCTAAGCCCGCTGGCAAGACCACTCGCCGTTCCCGCAAGAAAAAAGCCGCTGACGCTCCCGCAGCAGAGGCCGCAGCTACCGAGGCTAAGGCTGAGTAGTTCCTTTGGGAATTTTGACAGGCAACAGCCTGTTGTAAATACACTGATAAAAAAGACCGCCGCGATTCTTTTGGAATCGTGGCGGTCTTTTTTTACATCAGTTTGTTGTTGGATGCCATTCTTATTGCCTCTGCCATGGAGTGTACGCTTAGTTTGTGAAAGAGGTTTTTCTTTTGTGACTTGATAGTGTCCTCTTTTTTGTGGGTGGCTTCGGCTATTTGTGTGGTGTTAAGCCCCTGCACCGATAGTCGTATTATTTCCTTTTCTTTGTCCGTAAGATGTATTTTCTTTTTCTTTATCCATTTTTTTAGTTTTGTGGAATATTCGTAGGCGCATTTACTTTTGGGTGAATCCATTATAATATTGCCTGACTCCTTGCTTGATGACAGAGAGACTACGCACACTGCCATCATTACATTGCCGTCCTTGACTGCTACAGGCTTGTAATGCTGATTGACCATCAGCTGCCCATATCTGAAATCGTATGAAACGGTATATGACGCCCTTTCGTCGTCGGGAATTTTTTTCAAAAATTTGAACACTGCTTGGTTGATTTCCAAAAGCATCTGCAAATCTTCTTCGTTGATATATTTGAGATACGCATCACAACCATTGGTAGTAATGTCAGACGGCTGAATATTGCACCATGAGGCAATATTGGGCGATACATAGACCACGGCTCTCTTTGTGTAGTCGAACACATAAACGCCGAGGCTCGAAGCGCACACCATCGAATCTGCCATTGATATTGCGCCGTCGATAAATGCAGGTGACAATTCGTATGTGCTGTCCGTAATGATGTTTTCTTTGAAGAAATCTTTTGTTTTGATGCTCATAATATTAGGTTTGGTAATTAGTTGTT
>JAEEGK010008017.1_pt1 | contig 25057 bp, 18 predicted proteins | sample 8958771 | NCBI WGS metagenome assembly JAEEGK01 (sample SAMN16246547, study PRJNA631951) | gut metagenome | biome: gut microbiome; feature: rumen; material: SC-attached | host: Bos | place: Iran: Karaj | collected 2018-10
TTTATATATAAATAATATAATAAAAAGTTATAAGATTTTATATAAATAAATTTTAGAAAAAATTGAATGAAAATTATTCATACTTTGGTGTTTTAATGAATGACCGATGAAAAATTCCCAAGGAAAAATTTCAAATTATCAGAGAACATTATAAAAAAGTATTTCAGAAAAAATATATGTAAAAAATAAATTCATTTATCATTTTGGGGAAAAAAAATAATTGGAAAATATTGCTCAAAGGGAAAAAATTATAAAAAAATGAAATGAAAAAATTTTTTTGTTTCAAATTTTCTTCCATTTTATTTGAAATTATTTTAAGATTTTTTCCATAAAACATAAAATTATAATAATTAACATAATTCGTTTTTTTATATAAAAATAATAAAAAAATAATAAAAAACCCAATTAATTAAAAAATAAAATAACCAACCAAAAAAATTTACTTAAATAAATGAAAACAAATGAATCTTCACAAAAATCTACAATAATAAATTCAAACAAATATTTATATATGTCATTAGATAAATTAGAAAAGGAAATAGAAGTATTAACAGAATTAATGGAAGGATATGAGAAAGAAAAAAATTTTATAGAAGCACATTCAGTTCAACAAGAGCTAATTCAAGCAACAAAAGCAAAAGATAAATTAAAATTAGAAGACACAAAATTTCGTCATATTCAAGAAAGAGAAACTTTACATTTATATGAACAAGATGAATTTATTAAATTAAATAGTAAAATGGATGAAAAAAGAGAAAAATTAAAATTAAAATTTGAAAAAATGCAAAATCAACTTAAAAAAAATCAAGAAGAAGAAATTCAAAAATTTCAAAAAGCACAAGAAGATAAATATAAATCTTCAATAAAACCTTCTAATGAAATATTAACTATTGAAAAAAAGAAAGAAGCATTCTTAAAAAAAAAAGAGTATGAAAACTTATATTTTATATAAATATTTTAGTTATGTTAATGCTCAAAATTGCCAAAATGAAATTGATAAATTAAAAAAAAGAGAACAAGAAAATTTTGAATATCAAAGAGCAATTCAATTTGAAAAAGAATATAAAAAATTAAAAGAAAAACATAAAAAAGAAAAAGAAGATATGGAAGAAAAAATTAAAAATGGAATGGAACAATTTAATAGAGAAAGATTAAATGAAGAAGATACAATATTGTTAAAATATAAAAATAAAATGAGAGATTGTGAAAATATTCAAAATAAAGAAATGAAGAATCTAGAAAAACAAATTAAAGAAGGTGAAATTAATTTTAATCAAAAAAAAGAATTTAAACCTAAAACTAATCAAGAAATAAAAGAAAATTTTAATAATTGGTCTCTTGAAAAAATTGATGAAGAAATTAAAAATCTTAAAAAATCAATGAATGAAAATGAAGAATCTTATAAATTTAAAAAAGCAGAAAAAGATAAAAAAAAAATAATGCAATTAAATAAAGTAAAAGATAAAAAAAATATTGATATTGCAAAAAATAGGCAAAGTGAAGAAAAAAAAATATTAAAAAAAAGTGAAAAAGATGAATTAGATGATTTTAATAATAAAATGAATGAAAAATGGGAAGAATTAAAATATACTTTTGAAGGAATGAAAAGTAAAATGAAACAAAATCATGATGAAGAATTAAAGAAATTTGAAGAAGATTTTGAAAAGAAATATAATATTAATAATTTAAAAGATTCTAAAGAATTAAGTAGTGCTAAAAAAAATTTAAAGTTTTACACTGAGAAAAAAGAGTAAATATATTTTATTTATTTTTATTTTAGTTATGCAAAAGCTAAAACTATTCAAGATGAAATTGAAAAATTAGAAAAAAAAGAAAAAGAAGAATTCAATTTTAAAAGAAATAAACAATATGAAAAAGAAAAAGAAATAATTAAAAATAGACATTTTAAAGAAAATGAAGATTTAGAAAATAAAATTAAATTTATTGAAGAAAAGTTTAATTGTAATAAAGAAAATCAAAAAAATCCAATTGTTTCAAAATTTAAAAATAAAATTCAAAAACTTGAAAGAAATCAAAAAAATGAAATTAAAGAACTTGAAAAAAGTTTAAAAGAAAAAGATATAAAAGAATTAAAACAAAAAAATTAATTTATAAAAGAAGTTTTTTAAAAAGAAAAACTTTCTTAACAAATTTATATAAAATTAAATAAATATCTTTTAAAAATTAATATTAAAAGTATAAAAAAAATAAATAAAATAATGAAAAAAAAAAATGAAACAAAAGAAAAAATTTTTCTCTGTAGGAAAATAAAAAGAAATAAAGAAAATAAAGAACTAATTTTTGAAATAAAAAAAATAATAAAAATAAAATATGAAATAGACCAGCAAGAAACAACAAATAATATTAAAATGGAAAATAAAGAAAAAAAAAGAGAAAAATTAATTTCAATTGATGAAATTTTAATACCATCTTTTTTAAATGATATTCAAGTAATTGAAAATGGAAAATTTAAACAAAGATTAAGAAAATATTCTGAAGTTTCAACTCAATTTAATGATTCTGAAGAAGCTGAAGTTTATCTTATTAAAAAAGAAAAACTTTTTCTTAATGATAATAATGATGATATATGTTAATATTTATTTTTTTTTCTTTTATTCTTTTTATTATTTGAATGATTGAATTTAATTGTTGTAAGTTATACATATCTAATTGTTTTATTATAATATAAATTCAATATTTTTTATGAGTTTTATTTTTAAATATTTTTTTTTCATTAAAATAAAAATTATTTTTTTATTTACAAATGATGTTTATATTTTTTTATTATGAAAATTATATGAAATAGGAAATATTTTATTTTATTATAATTTTAATTATAAATAGTTATTTAAATGATATAAATTTATATTTTAACCTCAAGATTTAGAAATGATTGTTAATTATATAAACTCTTTAAAGCTAAAGAAATGGATAATTATATTTTTTATTATATATATATAAAACCTTTTATGATTAAAATTCTGATATATATTATTACTCTTATTTTATCAATAATAATTTATATTAAAATCATTTTATTTAATGTTAAGCTAAATCTAAAAATGAATATATTAATTATTATGTAAAATTACTTTACTTAATAACAATATATTTTTTTCATTAAATTATATTTTGAGATAAAAATTGATTTTTTCACACTGTTTTTCCAATTATTTTTTAAATAAGATAAAAATTTTATATTTTCAAAAGAGAAAGGAAAAGCATTTTCTGAACAATTAAATTTATAATCCTTTTGATTAAAATCATTATAAATTGTTTCTTTTTCAAGATTATAATTATTCAAATCATTTGGTATTATAAATATAGTATTAAAAAAACACGAATATTTCCTATAATGTTGTGAATTCATTTATATATAATTTTAATAAAATAAATTTTAATAAATTTTAAAAATTATTTCTTATGACTGACAACATTTAAATTTTTTTTCATGATTATTATTATTATTATCTTTATTATCATCAATTTTAATATTTTTAAAACCTCCTATTTCATATTCTTTCAAATCTCCTTTTTTATTATCTTTCCCTTTAATTCCAGAATATAATTGATAAGCAACTTCCTTAAAAATTTTTTCAATATTTGAATTAGTTTTCACACTAGTTTCAATATAATTAAATTTATTCTTTTCACAATACTTATATATTTTTTCTTTATCAACAGTTCTTTCATCTTTTAAATCACTTTTATTTCCAATTAATATTAAAAATTTAGGTTTAGTATTTTCTTGAATAGTTTTAATCCAATTATCAATACTTTGAAAAGTAGATAATCTAGTTAAATCAAAAACTAAAATAAAAGCACTACAAGTTTTTAAAAAACTTGCAGTTAAACTTTTAAATCTTTCACTTCCACAAGTATCCCAAATTTGCATTTTTGCATAAGTTTCATTTCCTAAATCAAAACTGACAATTTTAAAATCTACTCCTATAGTTGTTGAAGTTTCACTTTTAAAAACATTATCTATAAATCTTGTTATTATTGATGTTTTTCCTGTTCCTGAATCTCCAATTAATGATACTTTAAATAAAAATTCATATGATATATTTAAACTACTATTTTCATTCCCTCTTTTTACTATTTTTATTCCTTCAGATTTACTCCCTGATAATATTTCTATTCCTTTTGAATCATTTGCTACTTGATTTGTTTCTTGATTTCTTATATTTGATTCTTCTTCTGTCATTTCAGATTTATTCATAAAATGAAATGAAAAATAAAAAAAAATGTTAAATAATAATTAAAAAAATAAAATATAAATATAAAAATTAACTTTAATAATTATCATTTATAAAAAAGTAATGTCAAATTTAAAAGATAAAGACGAACCAACTGATATGGAAATATCACGTTTATATAAAATAAGAAAAACAGAACTTCAAATGATGGAAGCTCGTGGATATGGAGTAGGAGAAAAAGATAAAAAAATAACATTTGAAGAATTTAAATCTCAATTTTTAGAGAATAGAAAATTAAATAAGCAAATATCATTATTAAATTTTTACGGATATAAAATAAATGATGATTCATCAAGTATATTTGTAGAATATTTAGCAGAAGAAAAATTAAAGGTAGAGCATATTCAAAAATTTTTTAATAAATTAATTAAAGGAAGAATTGACGGAGAAATAAATGAAAATGATATGCAAAATGGAGGTAATTTCAATTCAATTCAAAATGGTATTATTATTATCCCTGGAACAATTACTTCATTGGCAAAACAAAAATTAAAAGAAAGTAATGATAGTAGAGCTTGTCATATTGAAGTTTTTGAAGATAAAGAATTAATTGTTAATATTACTGAACATGAATTAGTTCCTGAACATATTATTTTAAGTGAAGAAGAAAAAAAAGCTTTGCTTAAGAAATATAGATTAAAAGAAAGTCAATTACCTAAAATTTTAACTACTGATCCTGTTGCTAGATTTTTGGGATTGGTTAAAGGTCAAGTTGTTAAAATTATTAGAGCTTCAGAAACTGCAGGAAGATATATTACATATAGAATTGCTCAATAATTTAAATTTTTTTTTTCTGTTATCATATATTTTAAATAAGTAAATTATTAAAATTATTTTATAATTTTTTGGATTTCTTTTATTTTTTTTATCTTATATATTATTTATTTTTTTCATTATATTTACATCAAACATTAATACTTTTATAAGGAGTGTAATCGATATTTTCATCTAATTCATTTGCCCTTATTTTCCTTTTTTTAGATAATATTTTATAATAAAACATTAATAAAGAAAAGATTACAATCATTAAAAAACAAAATGATAAGATAACTTTAAAATAAAAAGAATTATTAATAATATCTCTTTTATTATCATAATAACCTACCACTTTTGATTCTTGATCAAAAACTAAATTATATTTTTTTAAAAATATAGTTCCAAAAGTCCAATTTTTTAACATTGCATTAGTTTTAAAAGTGATTAAAAAATATAATTTATTATCGTATAACGTAAATAAATCAGAAGGATTTAAAACAAAAGTATAATTAACATTACCATTATATATATAAATACTTTTTAATTTATTTATATCTATATCTTGATCACATGAAAAAGAAACAACTAATTTATATATTACTTCTTTACATTTATCATTATACAACTTTTTAAATTCTTCAGTAATAAATTTTTTAAATTTTGTTGTTCCTTGAATAAAGGTCTTTGAAGGATCTATTTTAGATATTATTTCTTCAGTGAAATCATATTCTTCATTATTATTACCATAATATATTTCTAAAAATTTAACTTCATAAAATTCAGAATTTTTATCTATATGAGGTTTTACCTTAATTTCAAAGTAATTTTCTTTTTTATACTTTTTAGGATTATATTCATGAGGGTAAGTTCCAATAATTAATTCACCCTTATAATTTAAAGGAGAATTATCATTATTTTCATTAAAATTAAAAAAAAATATACAATTAGAAATTAAATTTCTTTCTTTAAATTGCTTAAGAGTACTATAATTTTCTAATATATCTTTATCATATTTTATATTTAAACCTAATATTCCACTAACTTCAGAAGAAGTTTCAGTTGTTAAAATAAAATTTAAATCATTCACTTTTATTTTATTATTTAATTCAAAATTTTCTTTAGATTTTATTCCTTTATTAAATTCATCAATTCCAAATTCAAAATCAGTAAAATTTTCAGATCGATAAGATGATGATTTATTTAAATTATATTTAATAATAAATTCATTTTTAATTGAAAGAGTTGAAGTAATTGCTAAGGATGATAAATGAAATTTTATAGTTAAAGGTAAAGTTTGTTTTGGTGTACCTAAATTTATATTTGTTACAAAGTTGTTATTTAATAAATCTTTATAATAAGTTGAAGGTTTTATTTTTGTTGAATTAATATTGTTTTTGAAATTAAATGTTAAAAATGTATTTTTTTGAAATGATATTTTTATCAAAAGAAAAAATATGAAGAGGATTAATTTATTTAAATCCATTTTAATTTATTTATAATATTTTTACATTATTTTTAATTCTTTCAACACCCTTCAATGAAAATATGTATTATATATATTATTATTTTTTAATATTTTTTTATTATAAAAACTATAAAGAAAAGCCCATTAATTTTTTATTTTTTCATAAAAAAGACAATCATATATTTCACACTCTTTTATACATATAAAATTATAATAAACAAATAATTAAATGATATAATTATAAACCAGAAAATGAGAAATTAAAATTAATTTTGTCATTTATTGATAATAATTGAATTTTTCATTTTATATTCGAGAATAATTATTTATTTTGTAGAAAATTTATTATAAATAAATAAATTTTATTTATATGAAAAAGGTATTTATTTAATGTTCTTTTTGAAATTTCAATTGATTATCCCTTTTTTTCTTTGAATTTTCTCATTAATTCCATTAATTTAAATCAAGATTGTTTGATTTATCAAACAATCTTAATTTTATTATTCCAAAAAAATATTTTTTCTAATCTAGGCAAATTAGTAATATTGTTTTTAAAATTTTTATAACTCCTTCTCCATCAATATTATTTCTACTTAAAAATAAAATTAAATTAAAAAAATAAAATTAAACATTATTTCATCTTCATAATTTCTAATTTTTTATTTTTTATGAAATTAAATTCTGTGTATAATTTAATGAATCATATCATTAAACTATTTTTATTTAAATTATTGTATTTTATCAGTTAAGACTAAATAAAAAATTATTCTTTTTAAAATTATTTTTTTTAAATTTAAATATGGACTCAAACAAAAAAATAAATATTCAAATTTGTAATGGAAAATGTATTATAAGTGAATGTGATTCAAATAGTGCTTTTAAAGTAAAAAAAGATTTAATGATGTCGCCAAATTCAATTGAAGATATTTCAATGACAATTTCTCAAAGTATTGAGTCAAAATATAATTTTAACATCCAAAAAAATTCAAATATAAAAAAAGAAGATTTAGAAATAAGTTATAAAAGTATTTTTTTTTCTGATAAAAAAACAGAAAAAAAAGTAAATAATAATAATTATAATTTTAAACCTGATTTTGTAAAGAATATTGATTTTCAAAAAGAAGAAAAAATTTCAAATGAAAGAACTTCTGCAATAACTAAAGAAGAAAATGATAATTATAATAAATTACTTGATGAAATATCAATAACTCCTTTTAAAACTAATAATAAAGATATTCTTGATGAAAAAAATGATAAATCTATTATAAATTTAAAGATTAAACAAATTAAAATAAAAAATTCTTCTCATGAAAGAAATTTAAAAAAAAATAATAAAACTCAAATTTTTCTTCCTAAACCAAATAAAAAAAAAAAAGATTTTATAGATAAATTTATTAAAAAAATGATAAATAATAAAAATAAAAACCGATCTTCAAAAAGAAATAATTCTTATTCATCTTCAACAAAATTTTCTATAAATAATAATAGTAATATTAAAGAAAATAAAACTAAAAAAAAAATTCATCACAATTCATCAGTATCATGTTTATTATTAAGTAAAAATAATATGAAAAAAAGTATTTCTCTTGAAAAGCATTCAATAAATAATCCTTTAGAAAATATGGTAAATAACTCTGAAAAAAAAAATTCATCAAATTCATCTTTTGTAATAAATTCTCCAGTTAATTTAAAAAAAAATATAGAATCAAAAAATACAATTCTAAAAAACATTTTATTTGGAAATAAAAATTTATCAAGTACTCCAAATACAAATTCAACAAATGATAAAGTTAATAAAAAAATTATATATAAAACTCCATCAAATCAAATTGCTAATAAATTAATTATACCTTATTTATATAAAAAAAATAAAACAAGTCCTTCTCCTCCAAAAAGTTCAAAACCTTTAAATTCAGCTTGTAATATTTCTGGTTTGAAAAAAAAGCCAGTTTATACTATTAATAATTTTAGTAATTATATTAAAAAAAGTCAAAATAAAAAAACAAATAAAAACCATAATGAAGTACATAATAAAACTTCGATTGAACAAAGAAAAATAATAAAAAAAGTAAATATTTCAAACTTATTCCAAAATTATAATCAATAACAAAATAAAAAATTCAATATTTTAAAATTAGAAAAAACCTAAAAACAAACATTAAATTATATATAATTTAATATAAATGAAAAAAAATAAATTTTATTTATTAAAAAAAATTTAAATGCAATCATTATATTCAAATCCCGAATTTTCAAATTTATTAAAAGATCCAGAGAATCAACAATGTTTTGATTGTGGAAAAACTCCAGCACAATGGGCATCAGTAAACAATGCAGTATATTTATGTATAAATTGTTCTGGTTTACATAGAGGATATGGAGTTAATATAAGTTATATTAGATCAATAACTTTAGATACTTGGAATGAAAATCAAATGAATTTAATGAAATTTGGAGGTAATAAAAATTTAAGAGAATTACTTGAACTTTATGATATTGATAAAAATAAAGTTGATAAAAATATTTTATATAATAGTAAAATTATGGATTTTTATAGGAAATATTTAAAAAAAAAAGCAAATAATGAAGATAATGATGAACAAGCACCTTCTAAAGAAGATGCTTTAAAAACTATAAATTTTAATTTAAATAATATTAATGAAAATTATAATAAATTTACTTCTGTTAGTTCAGAAAATAATATAGGAGTAAAAGATGAAAATTCTTTTCAAAATTTATTAAGTAATTGGATGAATAAAACTATTGAAGGAACTAAAGGAGTTGTTAAAAAAGTGAATGATATGAATATTCCTGGTAAAATCGCTAATAATAGTAAAAATTTATTAGATAAGGGAACTGAGTTTATGAAAAGCGAAAAAATTCAAAATTTTGCTAAAAAAACTAATGATACTTTAAATTATTATATTAATTTTTTACTAGGAAAAAAAAAAGCAGAAAATGAAAATAATGAAGAAAAAAAAGTCAATGAAGAAAAAGTTGAAGAAAAAAAAGAAGAAGAAAAAAAAATTGAAGAAATAAATAAAGATAGAATATAATTTTTTTTATAAATTAATTTATAAAAATAAGAAATAATGTTAAATTAGAAATTTGATTATATATTAATTTGTACATCATAAAATTTTTTAAATTAATTTTAATTGAGAAGATAAAAAATGAAAAAAAATACACCTTTATCAAATATGGGAAATTTAACTTCATATAGTAATTTAAAAAGAAAACAAATATTTAAACCATCAAATAATCAAATAAATTATGAGCCAATAAGTAAAACATTAAATTCAACAAAAAAACCAATGTCACCAAATCAATTAAAAAAATCAAATCAAAGTAAAAAAAATTATTATATTGGAGAATCTAAAAATATAAATTTAAATTTTAATTTAACTAATGTAACAGAAAGAAATATTAAGAAAGATATTCCTAAAAATAATATTGAAATAAGTCTATCTTCAGTTAATTCTAATGAAACTCAAAATACAAAAATTATTTCATCTCGTTCAAATTCTTATTCAAAAAATCAATATAAAGAAATTTTAAAATATCAAGATGAAATTTTAGAATTAAAATTACAAAACGGAAGATTACAAAATGAAAATAAAATATTAATAGAAAAAAATAAATCTTTAAATAATATTATAGATATGAAAAGCACTGAAAATGAAATTTTAACAAATAAATATTCAACATTAATTTCTGATTTAAAACAAGATAATATAAATTTAAAAGAGATAAATGAAAGAGATATAAAATATTTAAAAGAATTAAATGAAAAACAAATTATAGTAATTAAATCATTAATTAATTTTTCAATTGAAGTATTTGAATTATTAATGAGTGCTTCAAATAATAATTTTTCATCAAAAAATTTAATATATCCTTCTCCTAGTCATTATAAATCAAATAATAATTCAACAAATAATAATATTGGTGAATTATCAATTGATATTTATGATAGTAATGGTTGTGAAGAAGAAAGAAAAATATTATTAATAGAACAAATAAAAGAATTATTTTTAGCTAAATTAAATTTAATTAAAAAAAATTTAAATATTCATATCGATACTTCTTTCTTTGAAAGAGTTAAAGATTTCTCTTCTTCAAAAATTAATTATTCTAATATTACAAATAGCATTAAAAAAAATAATAATGATGATTTTAATATAAGTTTAAGTAAAAGTTGTTTTAATTCCAATGATAATTCAAATGATTTTGATTTAAGTGTTAGTAAAAGTTTTTATAATATAACAAATAATACAAATAATAATTCTAATAATAATTTAAGTGCATCACCTAAATTTAATAGTTTTTGTGATAATATTAAATCAGAAAATAAAAATGAAAAAACAAATAATGAAAATAATAATATTCTTCCATTAATGTTATTAAGTGAAACAAAAAGCTTAAGAGGTTCTTTCGGAGAATATTCTTCTAATAGTAATGGAATTAATAAAAAATTTCAACAAGAAAATTCTGCTAAACGAAATATTAATATTCTAGATTATTCTATTGGAGATATTGTAAATAATGGAAGTAATGAAAAAAATGAAGAAAACAAAGAAGAAAAATTATTATATAAAATTGATTCTTTTGCAAATATAAAATCAAGCGTTGACGAAAAAAAATCAGATTAAATTTTAGGTATTTTATTTTTTTATAAAATAGATAATAAGATATTCTATGAAATATAAAATAATCTTTTTTAAAGTATTATAATTCGATTCTATTTATTTTTTTATATAAACAACTTAAACAATAAACAAAAAAAATATAATTATTTTATATATTATTTTTTATTCTTGGAACTTTTTAATGAAATTTAAAGCATTAGAATCAAAAAACCAGAAGAATTAATTAATATTCAATTTTTTCTTATATATATTTTATGCCTTTATACATTTAAATTAAAAGGATTAATTATATTACTTGTTGACTTTTCTTAAAATACAATTGTCCATTTGACAATTTATTTTACTTGATTTAATTCTATGTTTTGAAAATAGAAAATATACTTTATAATTTTTTTTATTTTCAACTTTATTTAAATCATTTATTTTTTCATAGTTTTTTAGTTAAATGAAGATTATATTTATTTTTGTTTTCTGTGAAATATAATGTTTATTTCCTATTTAAAAAATTATTTTAATTATTTAAAATATTTAAAATAATTTAACAAAAAAATATTATGGAAACATTATATAATAGTTCTTTTACAATTGAAATTTTAATTCCTTTAATAACAACAAATTTAAAAGAAAAAGAAACTTTAAAATTAGAAAATATATCAAAAATGACATATAAGGATTTTAGAAATATATTATTCCAAGGAGAATTATTAAAATTTTATATACTTTTAAAATCTAATATTCTAACACCTGATTTAAAAGAATTATTAGAAGAATTTTATTTTAAAATAGAATTTGAAGAATCAGGAAATAATATTGAAAATCAAATGGATATTAATTCAACATCTTCAAATGAAAATGAAACAGAATATAATAAAACACTAAATGATTTATTTACAATAAATACAGATAAATTAAATGACAGAAATTATGAATATGAAAATGTAACATCAAAAGAATATTATGAAAAAGAACAATTAATGATATATGAAATATATAAACAAATAATATTACCAAAAAATTTATTAAATATAAAAGTCTCAATGAAAGTAGATATAATGAAAAAAAATGATATATCTTTTTCACAAGAAATGGATGCCTTAGATTATTATCAAAATGGTTATTATTCTACTGTTCAAAAATTTAAAACCTTTCAGAAATTTGAAAAAATAGTAAAAATTATTAGACCTTTAAAAATTAAAATTATGAAACAAATTGATGTTTTATTAGATACTTCTCTTTTACAAATTAAAATTGAAAATATCACTTCTTCTTATTCATTTTATGATGAATATTTAACAAATTTTATTTCTAAAGAAAATATTCCTGATAAAAAATCAATTGGAATGGATATTTTAATTCAAGAAATTCAAATTTTAAAAGATGAAACTACTATTTTAAATGAGAAAATGGAAAATTATGATAAAATTAAAAAAATATTTATGAAAAATGATAAGGTATCATTAAATAATATTCAATTTAATTTATTTAATGTAAATTTACCAATAATAATTCATGCAGGTGAAGATTATAATTTAACAATAAAAGTAATAAAAAGTGCATTTTTAAGTGAAAAAGAAGAAAACTCAAATAATAATAATAATAATAATATGAATTATACAATAAATACAAATAATAAAAACTCTGAAATAACATTAACAATGCCTTCAGAAAATGCATTTTCAAAAAAAACTCTAGAAAATAAAAGTAATAATAACTTATCTTCTTTTGGAAGAATAAATACATTAAGTAATATTTTAAAAACTGAAGCTAATTATATTTTAAGAAATAATAATATGATAAATTTCCAAAATGAACAAAATATTAAAACTATAGCAAGTGGTACTTCAAGTCAATTTGATGGTAGTCAAAATGTGAAAGAAAATGAAATTGATAATGGAGAAAATTTTAAAGTTAATTTTTCTACTCCTATTATTTTAAATATTTATAGTGAAATGTTTTATGAAAATTTATTTATGTGTTTACCTATAAGATGGAATAATGAAATTAATAGATTTTTAAAAATTGAATTAAGTTCTCCTAAAGAAATTTTTTTACATGAATATTTTGAAATTAATTTAAAAATAAGAAATATTTCTTCAAATACGATGAATTTATTTATTGAAATAGATGATTCTTTTGAAGATATGAAAGAAGAAGAAAATGAATTTAATCAAAAAAATATTGAAAATATTCCTTCTATTATTTCTCAAACTAAAGTTCAACATTTTGGTTTGTTTAATTGTAATGAAGAAAAAATTTTTAATTTAAGATTTTTAGCTTTAAAAAAAGGTTTTACTCAATTACCAAATTTTGCAATAACTGATTTAATAACTCAAAGAAGATTTTTTATAATGCATACAAATAAAATTTTTGTAATTGAAAAAAAACCAAATAAATAATATTTAATTTAAAATAAAGTAAATAATTTTTACAAAAAATATTATTTTAAATTAAAAAAAAATGAATTATCCAAAATCACTTTTTGAAGATAATAATATATATATGATTATGATGAAGAATAATTAAAAGTGACAATAACACTTGTAGGACCAGTTAAAGTTTTTGTAATAAAATCAGATAACACAACAAAAAACAAAGGATTTAATTTTTGTGAATATGTAAATGCAGAAATAGCAGCATAGTCTTTAAGAAATTTATAAAATCAAGATAATAAAGGAAGAGAATTAAGAATTAATTTACAAACCATTGAGATAAAAATAAACCTTAATCCTAATGAAGATATGGAAAGCTAAAAATGATATTATATTTGTTAAAAATAATCAAAGCGGAGATGAAAATTTAATTCATTGTTTAAGAGATGACATTGAATAATAAAAAATACTTTTTATTATATTCTATTAATGTGATATGAAAAGTAATAATGAAAGATAATTTTAATAAATTATTAATAAACCAAATTGATGAATTTTTAGATTCTATTATTGATTTACAAAATTCTGTTATATTAATGCATTTAAACAAAAAAATAATATTTAAATTAATTAAATAATATAATATAAATAAAGTATAAGATATATATATTATAAAAAACACAAAGATAATTTTATAAATATTTTATTTTTTTAAGTTTATTTTTCAATAATTAAATTTAAATAATTTTATTTTTAAACTAATAAAAAAATGAGAAGAAGTCCAAGAAAAATGAATTTTTATCATAATAGACATCGTTCAGACGGTAAATTAATAGAAAGAGAAGAAAGAGTAACAACATCAGATTTTGAAAATTATTATACAAATACCGAAAAAAATTTAAGTAATAATACAATACAAATTCAAAAAGATAATGAAATAGATGATGAAAAATATTTTGAAGATTCAAATAAATTAATAAATTCAATGGAAATATTATTAGAATCTCTTCAATTAAATTTAAATAATCCTCAAAAAAATATTATTTCATCATTAAACACATCTAACAATGAATTATATAAAGAAAAAAGAGAATTATTAAAAGAAAAAGAAAAATTAACAGAAAAATTTAAATTTTTACAATCACAAAATACTCCTATTTCAACGAATAATAATATAAATAATAATAATAAAAAATATTATAATAAGTTAAAAGATCAATATAATAAATTACAATTTGAAAATGAAGAATTAAAGAGGAAAATATATAAATCAAAAATTGAAATAAATAAAAATAAAGAAATTCAAAAATTTGCTCAATTAAATTCAATAAGTAGAAAAATAATAGATTCAATGGAAGATTTAAAAATGTTAATTCTTCCAAAAAATAATTTTGAAGATGAATTTTCAGATATAACTTCAGAAAGTAAAAGTAATATAAATGATTTTTATGAAGGAAATTATTATAATGAAGAAAGTGATGAAAAAGAATTTGAAGAAGAAAATGAAGATTCTAGAATTAGAGAACAAGATTTATATTTTAAAAATAATAAAATTCAAAAAATTAATTCCACAAGGGAAAAAAATTATAAAGATTATCAAATTTTATCAAAAATGAATGATAGAGATAAAAAACAAAGAAATAATATTATTCCTTCACCAGGAGATAATTATTTATATCAAAATTTTAATAAAAATAATTGATTATTAGATTTTTTTTATTATAAATAATTTAAAATTAGTTTTTTCTTTATTTTTAGATATCTATTTAAAAATTAATAAATGATTTTTTGATTATCATCAAAAAATAATTTTTAAATTAATTTCAAAAATCTATGAACTTCATATAAAATAATAAATGAATATTATTACTGTAAATACAGAATAATCTTTTGGTTTTTTATTTAATATCTTTTAAAGAATTATCAATTCTTGATTTTCGTTCAAAAAAAAAAAAGAACATTTTAAAACATTAAAAATTTAAAGAAAAATATTTAAATTAAATATGAGTAAATACTGAAATTTATTTTAAGAAAAATTTAAAAATAATTTTTTCATCACTCAGAAAATTCTAAAAATTTCTTTTTATTCACATATAAGAGATAATTGAACTTAAAAAATTAACTTTTGATACAATACAAGATACATAAAAAATTTCAATAAAACATTTTCACAAGTAAATTTTATTAATCACTCTATTCAGACAATTTAAAAATATAAATACCATAAATATATTATTTTTATCAGCTAATAAAAATAAGAAAAATTTCACATCTTCTATTTAACTTATTGAAAAAATACATTATGTACAAATGGAATAATGTCAAAAATTAATTAATTATTTTAATTAAAACAAACATATTTCAATTACAAATAGTAATAAAATAATTACTTTTTTATAAATATTATTTAAATTAAATTATTATAAATATTTTAATTAATGAATTAAAGAAAATTATACAAAAAAAATTAAAACAATAAATGAAGAGATATGATACAAATCCTATAATAAAAAAATCTAATCAAAATAATATTTTATCATCTCAATATTCAAATTCTGAAAATAATATAAATGAAGATGAATTAGTAACTTATATAAAGCAACTATCTTCTTTAATAAAACAATTTTATAACTTAAATAATCAAAATTTTATTCAACTGAAAACAACTTTTAATAATCCAATTCCAAATAACAAAAAAGAAATTTTCATTGGATCAAATAAAGATATTATAAACTCTTTTCAAAATATAGAAAAATCATTTTCATCATTTTATTCAAATGCCAAAGATATTTTTCACAAAATGAGAATAACTCAAAATCAAAAAAATGGAAAATTAAAAAAAAATGAATCAATAAATAAAATAACTGTAACTAATAACAATATAAATATATCAAATAGTATAATTCACAATGAATCATCATATAAAAAATATTCAAGTAGTGATTTAGAAGAAAATTTAAGAGTAAGATTTGATAAAGGAACACAAAATAATAAAGTTATTTCTTCCCAAAAATTTTTAAATCCTTTAAATAAATATATAAAACATTCAAGACAGATAAGTCATAATTTGGAAAATTATCCTATTTCATTAACAGAAACTTTAAATAATTCAGATGATGAGACTTATATTTCAGATAATGACACAGAAAAATATAAAAAAATATTAAATAAATTTTCAAAAGATGTTTGTCATTTTATAAATTCAGTTCAACAATTACAAAATATAATCAATTTCAAAGATATTCAACATAATTTTAAAATATCTTTTGAAAGAGAAAAGAATTTTTTATATCAATCTTGTTTAAAATATTTATCAAATACAAATCCAAAAATAAGTATAACTAATACTCCTTCAATTAAAAAAACAAGAAATTTATATAATTCTCCTATTCATACTGAAACTGTTAAAATTGAAAGTGAATATGATAAATTAAGAAATGATTTTGATAATTTAAATAAAGAATTATTTATTACTCAAAGAGAAAATAATGAATTAAAAAATGAAATTGATAAATTAAGAAAAAAATCAAATTATGATGATTTAATTAAAATTAATATTGATAAAGATGAAGAAAATGAAATTAAATTATTAAGAAATAATTCTCAATCAAGTTTACATTCTCAAAATGAAGAAGAATATAAAAAAAATTATAAAATTATAAAAAATGAAAATGAAAATATGAAAAGTATAATAACTAATTTATCAAAAGAAATAGCTGAAATTAAAAAAAAAAATTATGAATTAAGTCCTAAAATTGAAAATAATGAAAATGAAATTATAAATGAAAATAAAATTCATAGTACTGTTAATTCTCCAATGAAAGAGAAGGTAATTCCTTTATTAACTTCAAATGCAATTAAAAATAATAAAAATGATAATAATGAAATAAAAATTGCTAATTTAAATAAAAAAAATAGTGAAATGCAAATTAAAATTAAAGAAATGAATATTCAAAGAAATAATTGTCTAAATATAATAAAACAAAATGAAAATAAAATTAAAGAACAACAAAATATTATTAATAAATATTTAAAAGAAATTGAAAGATTAAAAAGTAATTCTCATAGTTTTGAGAAAAAAATATCCTTAAATGATAATGAATTAAAAGAAAAAATTGATATTATTGAAAAAAATAATGAACAATTAAAAAATGAAAAAGATAAATTAGAAATTGAAAATAAAAAATTAGAAAAGAAAAATAAAGAATTTCAAAATCAAATTGTTGAATTGGAAAATAAAATTAATGAATATAAAAAAAAAATAAACGAATTAGAAAATATTCAAAAAAATTATCAAATGAATGAATTAACAGAAAAAAAGAAAAATATTGAAGAATTAAAGGAAAAAAATAATATTTTTGAAAAAAAAAATTCAAGTTTAATTTTAGAAAATGAACAATTAAATAAAGAAATTAATGAATTAACAGAAAAGATTAAAAAAGAAGAAAAAAATAATAAAAAGTTAAATGAAGAAATCTCAGAATTAAATAAAAAAATGGAAAAACAAGAAAAAGATATAATAAAAATAACATCTGAGAAAAACAATTTAACAAAAGAGAATAAAAACTTAAAAAATGAATATCATAATTTAGAAAAAGATTATAAAATAATTGAAAAAGAAAAAATGAATTTGGAAAAAAAAAATCAAAATTTAAAGAAAGAAAATCAAAATTTCAATTTAACAAATAAAAATTTAGAAAATGATTATCAAAGTTTAGAAAAAGAAAATGAAGATTTAAAAAAAGATTTAGAAAATTTAAAAAAAAGTTATGAATTAAATTTGAAAGAAAATGAAGAATTAAATAATAAATTAAAAGAATTAGTGAATAATAATAAAGATATAGATTTAATAATTCAAAAAAAGAATAAAATAGAAGATGAAAATGAAGAAATTAAAAAAGAAATATTACAAATAAATGTAGATAACAAAAAATTAAAAAAGGAAAATAAAAATTATTTAGAAACAATAAATAAATTAAAGACAGATTTTGAAAAAGAAAATGATGAATTAACAAATGAAATAAATCAACTTAATCAAGAAAATAAAAATTTAAAAGATGAAAATTTAAAAATAAAAAATGAATATGAAAAAGAAAAGCAAAAAAAAGAAGAATTAAAATCAAATTTAATAATAGAAAATACAATAGAAATTCAATATATAAGTATAATAGAAATAGATTTAAAAAATGATAATTTAAGTATTGATGAATTAAAAAAGAAATTACAAAGTATATTATCAGAAAATAAAAAATTAAATCAAGAAAAAGAAAATAATTATAAAGAAATAGAAGAATTAAAAATTATTATAGAAGATTTAAAAGATCAATTAAAATTACCATCATCATTAAATTACTTAAAGACAAATTCAAAATTTAGTTTTTCATCATATATTATTAAAAAAGATGATAATGAAGATAATGATAAATTATCTGATAAAGAAGAAAATGATGAAAAAACTTTATCAATTAAACATGATAATAAATCAATTTATTCTGATAATGAACAAAGTTATTCTCCAATAATAAAGAAAAAATCTTATTCTAAATTTAAAAATAAAAGTGTAATTGATTTTGAAATAAATAATATTCAAATAGAAGAAATTAAAAATAATATAAAGTTTATTAATAATATATCTCCAGAAACACATGAATTAATTAAAATATTTCAATATAACAGAAAAATAAAATGGTTTTTATTTAAAATAAAAAATTTAAATAAAGAAGAAAATTTTGATGATTTTATTTGGAAAGAACAAAAATCAAGAAAAGACTTTTCGGAATTTAAAAATATTCCAAAAAATGATTCTATTGAATTACAAAGAAAAATAGAAAATTTAGAAGAAAAAAAAAAAGAACTTGAAAAAAAATTAAGTAAAAAAGAATCTGATTATAATAGATTAAGTGTAAATTATGCTAAATTATTTAACAGGAAAAAAAATGATGAAAAAAATCCTGATAAATTAAGAAATGATATTGAAACATTAAAAAAAGAAAATAAAAATTTACAAAATATTATCACTAAATATAAAGAAAGTGAAAATATTTTTGGATTATCTTTTATTGAAGATGATATTGAAGGAAATCAATTTATTGATGAATTAAATTTTGATGAAATAATAGATAATATGAGTAAATATGGTATTTTCACTTATGGAAATGGAAAAAAAGATGATAATTCTAAAGAAAGATTAAAAAAAAATGTACATAATTTAATTTCTCAAATTACTTTGACTAAAAATATTAAAATTTGCCTTGGTACTATTTTTAAACAATTAAATGTTAGTGATGATGATATTTATGAATTAATAGGGAAATATAAATTATGATTAAATATATTATTAATATTTATTATTATATGTGCAATAAATAATTTAATAAAAAATTGGTTATTTATATATTATATATTGATTTCTTGTATTTATAAAAAATACATAATTTTAAATTTCTTTATATTTTTTATATTGAATTCAAAATTAAAAGTTTTAAAAAAAAGAAAATTTGAAATTTATTTATATTAATCTATATTAAATTATCTTTGTTTTTAATCAAAAAAAAAGTATATGAAAAAAAAATATATTTAAAAATTTAAATTTAAAGAATGAGTAGATTGACTTTTTCTAAAATTAGTAGTTTGAAACAAACCTTTAGCTTTATTTTCATTAAATTCTCTCATGAAATCATCAATAACTTTATCACTATTAAGTTTCTTATTTTCAGGAACAAAATAATATTTAGTATTTTTTTTAAATTTATAAGAGCTATTTTTATTTTTAAAAAAATCTCTATTAGAATTATTAAATAATCTTGAAATAGTTTCAGCTTTAATTATATGTTTTAATCTATTTTTTTGAAAAGGAGTACTATAATTATAAAAATGAAAATTATAAAAAGAAGAAATAGGTCTATTAATATAACCATTATTTTTTTTTTTTAATTCTTTAGTAAAATCTTCAATTTGACGTTGAATATCTTCTTGACTAGTATTTCCTATACTAAATTTATTTGGTTTATTATAAGGATTTATTAATCCTGTTTTTTTTATTATTTTTGGATTTTCTTCTAACATTTTTTTTAAAGCTAAAATACTTTTTGAATGAGGAGAAGCATAATTTATTTTTTTTGGTTTTTTATTTGTTGTACTATTAAAATTTAAATTAATTGATTTATTTAAGAAATTCTCCTTTTGACCTGATGTTGATATATTTAAATTTGTACTTTTTTTTGTCGTTATTTTTGGAGTTGAATAAGAATTTTGTAATTTTTTTTGATAATATATCTCATTATTAGATTTAATTAAAGGATTTGAATTATCTGAATAACTTGAATTAATTAAATTTTCTAATTTAGAAAGAAAATTTTGGGATTTCATTATTTTCTTTGATCAAAAATAATAAAAACAATTGAAAAAATATTATGAAAAAAAATTAAAAATTAATCATATATAATTATTTATCAAAATAATCATTCAATTTTTTTAAATATTAAAAAAGAAAAAAAATTCAAAAAAAGTAAAAAAAATGTTCAAATATATATTGATCATTATATTATCTTTTCAAATAACAAAACAACAAGGAGAAGAAATAGAAAAAATTCATAAATTAATAATATTAAAAACAATACCAAATGAACCATCATTAGACAAACAAAATATCCAATTAATATTGGTTCCAAAAAAATTAAATAGAGGTCAAGATGATTTTATGCTAGTTTTCACAGCAAGATTTCCAATAAGAACATTTTTAGAAGTTGATGATTATTTTACATTTACATTTGCATTAAAAAATTTTTGTGCTGAATGTGTAGGAAATAATTTAGTAAAAATATTAAAAGGAGATATAATAAAAGATGTAATTAAAATAGAATATTCATATGAAATATTAGCAACAAATGTATTTGTAGAAATATTAAATATAGATTTTTTTAGTTCATTTTCAGATATTAGTATTTCAACTGTTAATAGTTATCTTCTTTTAACTCAAGTAAATAATTTAATGACAGGTTCAATTATATTATTTAAAGTAATTAATAGTGATTTAGATACTATTTTCCAAGTTGTTAGAGTTAAATTTGAAGCTGAAAAAGCAGTTAGTTTTAATAAAGGAAAAGAATTTTTTTTCATTAATAATGCTTGGAAAACTCCTATGAAAAATGGGGAATCTTATGGTACTATTATTCTTGATAAAGGACTTATTAAATTTACATTAATTGAATTAAATATTTGTTTTTATCTTCATGAAGAGGAACAAGATTGTTTTATTTATTATTAAATTATTATATTAGTATTATATAATAATATTATATATATATTGGTTTTAAAATATGATAAAATATTTTTTTATTATTTGTTAATTTACAAAAAAAATAAAACTGAATGATAAATAATCCAGTTCTTCCATTAAATTATATGATTATTTATTGTACAAGTTCAGATCCTTTATTTCCAATAGAAAATATAAAAAAATCATATAATATTATATCAAAAGATAATAGATTTAAAGAGAATATAAATATAGGGTGGTCAAGTGTTCGTTTTTGTAGTTATCCTCAAGTGATAATAATTCAATTAAGTAAATTATATGATATTACTCAAATTAATTTTTTAATTAATCATGAAAGAATTCCTTCTCAAATAAGTATTTATGCTTTTTGTCCTAAGAATTTTTTAGAAATGAATATTCCAGATAAAAAAATTATTAATGAACAATTTAATTTTATTGGAAATATTTTTCCAACAAATCACAAAACAAATAATAGAGAATTAAAACAAATTTTTTTAAATGAATTTCACATAACAAATTGTTTATATCTTAAATTTGAATTATATCAAAATTATAACGATGAAATTAGAAATAAATGTAATCAAATAGGTTTAATAGAATTAAATATATTCGGTATAGATAATAATACTCCAATTCCAGTAATAAATAAAAAAAGTTATTACAAAGAAGAAGAAACAGATTTTACAGAAATAAAAGGTTTATTAACAGATGATGTTTATGCAAATTTTATAAAAGATAAAATTGAATTTGCCAAAAGATTATTTTTTAAAAAAAATGATCCTTTAATTTATTCTGATATAGAACAATTAAGAGAATTAGGAAGAAAAGTTTATGGATTAATATTAGAAAAAAAGCAACATGAATTGATTAAAGATTATAAAACAGCAAAAAAAATTCAATTAGAAATAAATGAAATTAAAAATTATATTGAAAATACTTATAATGCATATGGAGGTGAACAAATACTATATGAGAATAAAAATCCAGTGGACATTACAAGAGAATATAATCAAAATTTATTTGTTAATAAGAATAAAATTAATATTAATGAAAGTAACTTAAAAGCTTTAGATAATAAAATAAATGAAAATTTTATTTCTGGTCAAAGTGATTATGATTATAAAAAAACAAAAGAAATTTTAGAAAGAAGAGCATTAAACAAAAAATTAATAGAGCAAAGTAAAGAAGAAGCAAGACGAAATATTCAAGCAGAATATTTAACTTTACATAATGTAAATTTAAATTTATAAAAAAGGAAATAAATAGAAAATATCCAATTATGCATTTACTCTCTTTATTTATTTTTTTATTGTTTTTATTATAAAATAAAATTAAAAAAAATTAAGAAAACAAATTATATATAAAAAATTATAAATTTTTTCATTCCAAAGGAAACATATTTAAAAAATTCTTTTTCTTTTCCCTATAATAATAAATAGTAAAAATTTGATCTTCAGTATAACAAGCTAATTTTAAAATAACAGTTAAAATTTCTTTAATTTTTTGAGTTAATTTAATTTCCATAATTAATCTTTCAAGAGCAGATCTTAAAGGACCAATAACTTCTTCATTTTTTAAAGTTTTAGCAGCTTGTAATTCTTCTTTTAAAGTAGTATTTTCTTGAACTAAAATATTTACTTGTTCTCTAGTTTCTTTTAATTCTTCTTTAATAACATTTAATTGTTCTTGTAATAAAGTTTCATTTTCTTTTAAATTTTTATTATCATCTAATAATTCTTGTATATTTTGATAATTTTCTTGTGAATTTACTCTTTGATTATTGTCTATATCTTGATTTAACATTCCTAAATAATCTATTCCTTGTTTTGGTATTATATTATAAGTTTTATTTTTTTTTTTATCGTTTGAATGATCTTCAAATAATATATCTTCATTTTTTTTTTTTATATTTAAATTTATTTCTTTTTCTTCATCTTCAGATTCAGTTAATTTATTATTTAAATAATTATTATCTGTTTTTTTACCTTTTACATTATCTGAAAATTCATTTATGAAAGAATAATATGATGATCTTAATTCTTGATTTTTTTCCTGTTCATTTGAATATAATTGTAATAATTGTTGATATTTTTCTGCTGAAATTACCATTTGATTTTTATTTAAATTTTCTCCTATTCCATTGTTAATTGATAATAAATTATTGATTATTTCTTGATGTTTTTTACATTCTTCATCTTTTAATTTTAATTTATTAAGTAAATCATTGTGAATAGATAATAAATTTGTATTTAATTTTTTATAATCTTGATTTGATTTTTTATCTTTATTATCTTCTTGAGGATTTTCTAAATCTTCTACAGTAAAAGTTCTTTCTTCATTTTTAGAATTTTTTTGATTATTTTCTTCATTTATATTATTATTTATTTTATTTATTGCATCATCTAAAGCATTTTTATATGCATTTGCTTTAACTAAATTAGAATGAGCTTCTTTTTCATAATTATTTTTTTCTTCTTGTAATTGTTTAATTTGTTCATTTATTTGAGAATTATATTCTTTAAATTTATTAACAGCATCTTGAATAATATCAGGGTCAAAGTTATTTTCATTAAAATTATTATCAGATATATTAATTGGAATATTATTATTTCTAATATTTATTCCAAAAGTATTTTCATCTTCTTCAACCATATTTGGAGCACTTTCTTTTATTGATTCAAAAATTGTTGAAACACATTCATTAATAACTCCTTTTAAAAATTTATTTTCATTTTCTAATTCTTTATTAATTCTTTGATTTTTATTATCTGTATTACTATTATTATTATTATTTAATTTTGGAATATTATTATTATTACTTAATGATTTTCTAGCTAAATTGACTAATAAATCTATGTTTTGATTTATTTCTTTATTATAATTATTTAATTTTGACATTAATTCTGGAATACTTTTAAAATCTTTTATTTCATTATTATTATTATTATTTAATATATTTTCTATTTCTTCTTTTTCATCTTCATCCATTATAAAATTATCATTTTGGTTTTTTCTTTGTTTTCTTTTTGTTAATTCTCTTTGTTTATTATTTAATAATGAATTTATATTCTTTATCATATTTGATAATAATATTAATTCTTTTTTATAATTTTCTTCTTGAAAATCTTCTATTTCTTTTCTATTTATATTTTTACCTAAATTCATTTTCAAAGAAATAATTTGAGAATCTTTTTCTTTTATTTTATCTTTTTCTTCAGATAAATTTTTAGATATTTTTTTAATTTCATTATTTAATTTTTGAATTTCATTTTTATAATTAT
>JAEEGK010008018.1_pt1 | contig 25056 bp, 24 predicted proteins | sample 8958771 | NCBI WGS metagenome assembly JAEEGK01 (sample SAMN16246547, study PRJNA631951) | gut metagenome | biome: gut microbiome; feature: rumen; material: SC-attached | host: Bos | place: Iran: Karaj | collected 2018-10
GTCCATGAGCTACGCGATTGACGTGTGGCGCGGCACCGCCCTCCGGTCAAGGACTTCGTGACGTTCGCCTGCTACGTGGCGCTTTTCCCGCAGCTCGTGGCGGGCCCGATTGTGCGTTACAATACGGTGGCCGAGGAGCTCGCGACCCGCACGCATACGCTCGAGAATTTCGTCCGCGGCATCATGTTCTTCAGTTTCGGCTTTGCCGAAAAGATTTTCCTTGCGAACCAGGTGGGCATCATCGCCGACCGCGTGTTTGCGGCAGACGCTCCGGGCGTACTCAATACGTGGTGGGGTAGCCTTGCGTACATGTTCCAGATTTACTTCGACTTCTCGGCGTACAGCAACATGGCGATTGGCCTCGGCCTGATGCTCGGGTTCCATTTCCCGCGCAACTTCAACGGCCCGTACCGCTCGGGGAGCATTACCGAATTCTGGAAGCGCTGGCATATTTCGCTCACGAGCTGGTTCCGCGACTACCTCTACATCGCCCTCGGTGGAAACCGCGTGGGCAAGAAGCGCCTGTACTTTAATTTGTTCATGGTCATGTTCCTGAGCGGCGTGTGGCACGGCGCGAACTGGACGTTCGTTTGCTGGGGACTTTTCCATGCCTTCTTCATGATTGTGGAACGCGCGAACAACAAGAACGCGCTTTACTACAAGGCTCCCCGCGTGGTGCAAATCCTGATTACGCAGGTCATTGTGCTGTTCGGTTGGGTGTTGTTCCGTGCCGACAACATCGGCGAGGCGTGGCGCATGTGGAAGGCGATGCTCGGGCTCATGCCGGTGAGCGGTGCCGACGCCATCCTTACGGCCGAAATCTTCACGCCCACGTGCATCGTGTTCATGGCCGTGGCAGCCCTGCTTTCGTTCTGGAAATTCCGCAGTTTCGACTGGTGCAACGAGGTGAAACCCTGGAAGGCCGCAGTCGCGCTCGGGCTCTTTGTGCTTGCGACGCTCGCGCTCTTTACCCAGAGCTACAATCCGTTCCTGTATTTCCAGTTCTAATTGCGAAAGGCGCTGGATTTGGACTGCGCCCCGCACAATGCACGTTTTAGGACTGTACGGGCCTTGCCGGCGTGTTTTTTACTATCTTGCCTTATATGAGTGAAAACCCGCAGAATGTAGAAGAGGCCGAGGAAGTCGAAGAAGAACTTCCGAAAGTGGAAAGCAGCGAGGACCTGGCCCGTATCATACAGGCTATCGTGTTCGCGTCGCCCGACATTGTGACGCTCAAGAAGTTGCGCGAGATTCTGGGCGACTTTCTGGATGCCCGTACCGTGTCGGATGCGCTCATTGCTGCGAACGATTCGCTGAACAAGATTAATTCCCCGTTCGAGATTGTGGAGCAGGCGGGCGGCTACCGTTTCCGCACGCGTGCGAAGTACTACCCGTGGGTGCGCAAGCTGTTCCCCGAGGCGAATGCGCGCCGCCTGAGCCAGGCCGCACTCGAGACTCTCGCGGTGATTGCCTACCAGCAGCCCATCACGAAGGCCGCCATCGAGCAGGTGCGCGGTGTGTCTTCTGTGGATGGCCCGATCAGGAACCTGCTCGATAAGGGCTTTATTGCATTGGGCGCGCGCGCCGAGACTGTCGGCAACCCCTATACATACGTGACGACCCAGGAATTCATGAAGTATTTCGGCATCAACCGCATTCCCGAAGACCTGCCGCGCCTGCGCGAGTTCAGCGAACTCCTGGAAGCGGGGACGCTCGTGCCGCAGTACGCCAAGCAGGAATCCGAACCTACGGAACCTGTGCCTCCGGAAGATAACCCGGAACAGATTGAACTTTCGATGGGAGACCTGTAATGGCTGTCACCCCGTTGATGCAGCAGTATTACGAGATCAAGAAACAGAACCCGGGCTGCATTTTATTTTTCCGCATGGGCGACTTCTTCGAACTGTTCGAGGACGACGCCGTCATAGCATCGAAGATTCTTGGACTTACGCTCACGAGCCGCAACAACGGCGCCTCGAGTGCGACTCCCTTGTGCGGGTTCCCGCACCATGCCGCAGACCGCTACGTGCCGAAGATGGTGGCGGCGGGTTACCGCATCGCGATTTGCGAGCAGGTGGAAGACCCGAAGCTCGCGAAGGGTATCGTGAAACGCGATATCGTGGAGATTATCAGTGCCGGCACCGCGATGGACGAGTCGAACCTGAACGCGAAGGAGGCGAACTACCTGTTTGCCTACGTGCCCGCGGGTAACGATGCCGCGTTTGCCGTCGCCGACGTGACGACGGGCTACCTCGCCGTGTGCAGGAGCAGCGTGCAGGCTTTCGAGTGCGAGTTCAGCCGCCGCATGCCCAAGGAAATCGTGATACCCGAGGGGGCGGAGATTCCCTCGAGCATCATGGACATGGTCAAGGCCGACAACGTGCTGGTGACGCAGATTCCCGAGTTCATGTTCGGGGAAGAGCAGAGCCGCGACGTCCTGTTTAGCCACTTCAAGGTGGAATCGCTGGTGGGCCTCGGGCTCGATGGCCGCGAATGCGAGACTGAAGTCGCGGGTGCCCTGATGGCCTACCTGATGGACCAGAAGAAGTCCGAACTTTCGCACTTTACGACGCTCGAGATCTTGAATCTCGACGACTACATGACGCTTGACCCGAGTACGCTCAGGAATCTGGAACTTACGCGCCCGCTGAATGCGGACGACTACTCGAGCACGCTCTGTTCGGTGCTGGACCATACGGTGACCGCGATGGGCGGGCGCACGCTCAAGGACTGGGTGAGCCACCCGCTGATTTCTGTTTCGCGCATCCAGGAACGCGAGGAGGCTGTCGCCGAACTGGTACAGAACCCGGTGGCGCTTGACGAACTGAAGGAATCGCTCACGAGCATCCTCGACATGGAACGCCTGATGGGGCGCGTGGGGAGTGGGCGTGCCAACGCGCGCGACCTCGCGGGCATGGGCCGTTCGCTTTCGCAGGCATCTAAGGTGGCCGACGTGCTCGAGGGTCTGCGGGCCCCGATTTTTGAAGGCCTGCGCGAGACGCTTGAACACGCGCGCGGCCGCGGCGAGGAACTGTTGGCGCAATTCAACGAGGACTTGCCGCTCACGGTGCGCGAGGGCGGTATGATACGCCCGGGCGCGAATGCCGAACTCGACGCGATGAACGAGGACATCAAGGAAAAACGCGAATGGATTGCTTCGCTGGAAGGCCGCGAGCGCGAACGCCTCGGAATCCCGAGCCTGAAGGTCGGTTACAACCGCGTGTTCGGCTACTACATCGAGATTACCAAGGCGCAGATGGCGAAGGCGACAAGCCCCATCCCCGAGGAATATATCCGCAAGCAGACGACGGTGAACGGCGAACGCTACATTACGCCCGAGATGAAGGAATGCGAATCCATCATCAGCAACGCCGAGGTGAACATCCACGAACTGGAATACCGCATATTCTGTAGCCTGCGCGACCGCGTGGACGGCTGGCGCGCTGAACTCCAGGAGATTGCCGACGCGGTGGCGAAGGTCGATACGCTTTACAGTTTCGCGCGGGCGGCCCGCAAGTACAATTACGCTTGCCCCGAGGTTTTCGAGGGCTCGGGTATAGAAATCCGCGGCGGTTTCCATCCGGTGATTGTCGCCGTGAACCCGGATTTGGACTTTATCCCGAACGATGTTTCGCTTTCGCCCGATGGCACGCGCCTGATGCTCATCACGGGCCCGAACATGGCGGGTAAGTCGACTTACCTGCGCCAGACCGGGCTCATCGTTCTGATGGCGCAAATCGGAAGCTTCGTGCCTGCGGAATCTGCCCGCATTGGGGTTGTGGACCGCATATTCACCCGCGTGGGGGCGAGTGACCGCCTGAGTCGCGGGCTCAGTACCTTCATGGTCGAGATGATAGAGACCGCAAATATATTGCGGAACGCGACTCCGCACAGCCTTGTGCTGCTCGATGAAATCGGGCGCGGCACGAGCACCTTCGACGGGCTTTCCATCGCCTGGGCGATTGTGGAGACCCTCCACGACGAGCCCGCACGGCAGGCGCTGACCCTCTTTGCGACGCACTACCACGAACTCACCGGGCTCGTGGAAAGCCTCGAGCATGCGGGCAACTTCCAGGTGGCCGTGCAGGAGAAGGGCGACAAGCTGGTGTTCCTCCACAAGATTCTCGCGGGCGCCTGCGACTCGAGCTACGGCATCCATGTGGCCGAGATGGCGGGCCTCCCGAACAACGTTGTCCGCAGGGCGAGGAAGATTCTTCTCCGGCTTGAGAAGGAAAAGATTGACCCGAGTGACGGCGCCGTGAAGAAGAAGCAGAAGGAACACCCGCAGCTGGACATGTTTGCACCGCCCGACGAGAACACTCAGCTGTTGAAGGACGAAATCCGCAGGCTCAAGCCCGAGGAAATGACCCCGATGCAGGCGCTCCAGCGCTTGATGGAACTGAAGGAAGCGTACGGGAAATAGAACTTGGTCAATAGTCAATGGTCATTAGTTTTTAGAAAGGCGTCGAAGCCGCGATAATTCAACTAACAACTAATAACTAATGACTAACAACTAATAACTAAAGATGATAGACTTTGCTGCCATAATGGAACATGCCTTCGCGAACCGTCCGTACCTTTCGGACGTTCACGGCATAGAGCATTGGCATCAGGTGGAGGCCAACGGGCTCCTGCTTGCTGGCCGCGTTGCCGGCGTGGATGTCGACGTCGTTCGCCTGTTTGCCATATTCCACGACAGCAAGCGCTTTGACGATGGTCACGACCCTGAGCACGGCGCACGCGGTGCCGAATTCGCGAGGGAATGCCGCGAGGCTAAGCTCTTCGAGATAGACGACGAGCGTTTCGACAAGCTTTACCATGCCTGCAAGTTCCACACGCACGAACCGAAAAACGGCGACCCGACCATAGACTGCTGCTACGATGCCGACAGGCTCGACTTGGGCAGGGTAGGGATTCCGCTCGACCCTGAGAAGATGGCGACCAGTTTCGGAAGCAGGATTGCGAAACAGTCCCTGAAAGAACGCGTGTCGGTATTTGCCATGCGCGAGTGGATAAAAAATTTAAAATTGCCCTGAGAGGAATAATATGCGTTTGAAAGTTATTGCCTGCCTTCTGCTTGCCCTTTTGGCAAGTTCTTTTGCCGCCCCTTCGGCCAAGACTACGGCAAAGACCCAGACTGGTAAGGTGGCAGCACCTTCCGAAATCAAGCCGCTCCCCCCGGCTGTGGCCGATTCGCTCAACTGGTTTGCCGCCCGCGAGATGGGCGGGGCCAACATGCCGTTTACGCGTGCGCACCTTGCGAAGGTTGCTGCCGGGAGTAACCGCGTGGCGCTCGTGTACTTTGCCACGTGGTGCGTACCGTGCCGCGCCGGCATGAAAAAGCTTGTAGAATCTCGGCAGGAACTCGAACAGAACGGGGTGAAGGTTATCCTCGTGAATGCGGGTGAACGCGAAGAGGCCAAAATCAAGAAGATGGTCGAGACTCTCGGGGCTACGGTTTTCCCTGTGGTGCTCGACCCCTACAAGCGCCTTTCGGAAGGTATCGGGCTCATAAAGGAGGGCGAAAATATCGCACTCCCTATGACGCTTGTCGTGGACAATGCCGCAAAGCCCGTGTTTATGGTGGGTCAGGAAGGCTCGGACTGGCCGTCTGTTCTCTGGACAAAATAAGCCCCGGGGCTTGAAAAATCGCTTGTAAATTCTAAATTTACCTCCACGAAAAACATATGAATGCAATGGGCTCAAGGTGGGCCCTCTGGAGCATAAATGGCAATTAACTACCTGGATCTCCCTATCGGACGCAAGTACCCCTACGAGGTCGACTGCGTTGTGGAAATCGGCAAGGACACCAACCTCAAGTACGAATATGACGAACGCCTGCATGTGTTCCGCCTGGACCGCTGCCTGCTCAGCTCGATGAGCTACCCCTGTACGTACGGTTTTATCCCGAGCACGAAGGCCGACGATGGCGACGCGCTCGACATGCTTATCTACAGCCCCGCCTCGATGATGACGGGTACGGTCTGCACCTGCCGCGTGATTGGCGCGCTCGACATGACCGATGGTGGCAAGAAGGACTACAAGGTGCTGGGCGTGCCGGTGTTCAACCCGCGCCCCATCAAGGACATCGGCGACGTTGACCAGATGTTCCTGCGCATCACGAAGAACTTTTTCCAGAACTACAAGGAACTGGAAGGCAAGGACGTGCAGATTGGCGACTGGCAAGATGCCGCGTTTGCCCGCGAGCGCGTGATTGCCGCCCACAGGGCCTACTTCCAGAACCAGGTGCAGGTCCCGGAAACCTTCTACCAGGAACCGGAAAGCGCCGAGCATCTGCCTCCCGAGGAACTGATTTAGCCATTGTGCCGTTTGTCGGCGTAAGACGGAATTTTATCCGTTTTTTCGCGTGGATGGCGTTTGCGCTTATGTAAAAAAGAATATATTTTAGTTAAACAATAAATCCGAACCTTTTAGAAAGGAGAACAAATGAAGAAAATCGTTTTAGCCGCCCTCGCTGCGACTCTCATGCTTTCTTCTGGCGCATGGGCTGGTTTTTCCATCCATGTAGATAACAACAAGAAGAGCGAACGTCGTAATGATCCGCCTCCTCCGCCCCCTCCTCCGCGTGAACGCCTGGAATGCCGCTTCGAGAAGCCGGATTGCCGCCCGCGTGACCGCCACTACCGTGTGGACTACCGCAACCGTCGCCCGATGGTTGAAGGTGAATGCTACCGCGGCGATGCCGACGGCCGTTGGGACTACTACTGCAACGACGGTACCCGCTGGATGACTATTGACTTCCGTCGCAACCGCCCGGGTCGCGTGGATTGCCTTGACCCGCGCCGTGGTCGTTTCTTCGATGCCCGCGACGTGCGTGAATGCGTCCGTATCCACGACCGCTAGTCTAGTCTAAAATTTTTGGGACAAACGAAAAACCTTCCCCCGCGGGAAGGTTTTTAATTTACGCGCCCCTCCCTAATCTCAAAAGGTTTTCCCGAGAATAGCGGAAACGTTCTTCAAGATGCCTTCCGCCACGTCGGGCTTGTTCATGGAATAGACGTGCACGTTTGTAATCCCGTTCGCGTACAGGTCGATAATCTGGTCGCTCGCGTAGATGATGCCCGCCTGCTTCATTGCCTCCGGATCGCTCCCGAACTTGTCGACCAGCGACTTGAAACGCTGCGGCATGAACGAGCCCGAAAGCTTGATGGCGCGTTCCACCTGGTTCGCGTTGGTGATGGGCATAATGCCCGGGAGCACGGGGCAGGTGACGCCCGCTTCGCGCAGTTTGTACATGAAGTTCAGGAAAAGGTTGTTGTCGAACACCATTTGCGTGGTGAGAAAATCCGCACCCGCGTCGACCTTTTCCTTGAGGTGCTTGATGTCTTCGGCCTGGTTCGCGCTTTCGGGGTGCTTTTCGGGGTAGCAGGCCGCACCGATGCAGAAGTCAGCGTCGGCAGCCTTGAGTTCGCGGATGAGTTCCACTGCGTAGTGGTAGTCGCAGTTGTCGCGGCCCTTCTCGATGAGTTCCGGGGTGAGGTCGCCGCGGAGCGCCATCACGTTCTTGATGCCCGCCGCCTTCATGTCTTCGATGCGCTGGTGCACCGTCTCCTTGCTGCTCGAGACGCACGTGAGGTGGGCGAGCATCGGGATGTTGAACTTTTCCTTGAGGTTCTTCGCGATATCGAGGGTGAAGTGGCTCACGCCGCCGCCTGCACCGTAGGTGACGCTCATGAATGCGGGCCCGAGGGCCGCGATGGATTCTGTTGCCGCCTTCACGTTTTCGAAACTCGTTTCCTTCTTGGGCGGGAACACTTCAAACGAAAGGCTCATCTTGTCTTGCTTGAGGATGTCGATAATCTTCATATAACCTCACATTTTTAAACTCTTCTTGTCCGGACCACCATGCGTAGTCTATGCGAATATTTGAATATATGCAAATATAGATAAAGTACCGTAAAATGTGCGTGTAATTTTTTAAAAATATACAGATAAGATTATTACAAACTTATATTTTAGGCATGATTAAATCACACAAACTCTCTCTCTGTCTTGTGGCAGCCCTGTCTGCCACGGTTTTCTGGGCCTGCAAGGATGAACCCGACCCCCGCACGGTTGCCGACAATAAGTCCGAAGCGGTCGATACAAGTAAAATCAAGGCGAAGGTGCGCAAGGTTCTTGGCGAAACGGACCTGCAGCGCAAGAATACCGAGAAATGGAGCAAGCTCCGGTTTGGCCAGACGGTTGCGGAAAAGGACCGTATCCGTACCGGCGCAGAATCCGAGGCTGTCATGGCTATCAACGACGGTTCCTCGCTGTGGATTACGGAACTTTCGGACGTAGTTCTCGATGCAGAGATTTTTGACTCGCTCAATCACCAGGTATCTGTTCGCGTGAATAACGGTGCGGTGCTCTTTGATGTGCAGAAGCAGCCTACTGGCCGTACGGTCAACTTCACTACCGGCGTGGCGACGGCTGCCATCCGTGGTACGGCGGGCTTTGTCGCAAGCGTCAACGGCCAGATGGTCACATCGCTTAAGCAGGGCCTGGTCAGCGTGAACAGTATCGCGGGCAATACGGGCGAGGTCGTCCAGAACCAGACGCTCATTGTCGGCAAGAACGGTGTCATCAAGAATTTGAACCTGAAGAGCTCGGGTACGAAGGCGCTCTCCATTGAGCTTGCCAACGTGAACATTTGGGGCATGGGCCCTGAATCGGAAGAGTTCGAGAAGGCTCTTACCGACTTCGACAACGATTACGAAAAGCGCAGGGAAGAGTTCGCGAAGAAGGTGAACTTCAGGGCGAACCCGCTTCCCGACACCCTCATGCTTCCGAGCGTGACGTTGCAGGCCCGCGTGAACCCGGGTATCGTCGTTACCGTGATGGGCGAATCCGATACGGTGCCCGAAAGCGGTATCTACCAGCGTACGGTGGAATGGGCTGACGATTCTTACGGCCCCAAGCGTTTCTCGGTTACCTGTAGCGAAGGTGATATCGAAATCGAGTGCTTCACGTGGAAGTCCAACTACACGCCTCCGAGCAAGCCTGCGGGTGACGATGCCTCTGCGGATTCTGCCGCCAGGGCTGATTCCATCGCTGCAGCAGAAGCCGCTGCCGCCGAGGCCGCCGCTGCTGAAAAGGCCGCCAAGGATAAGGAACAGCTAGAAAAAGCGAAGGTTAAGGAAGCTGCAGATAAGGCAAGGGCCGCAGTGAAGGAAGACACTAAGGTCAAGGAACAGGCCAAGCCTGCTGAAGAAAAGAAGACCTCCAAGAACGTGAATGTGTCGGTGAAGCTTGTTGGCGGGAAGACCGAAAGAAAGCACCTTGACCCGCCTGCGACCGAGTACAAGACGAAACTCAAGTTCTCGCTTGGCGGCATCACGGATGCGGATATAAGCGAGATTGCTAGCGTTACCGTGAAGCGCAAGGGCGAAGTGGTGGAGTCGTTTAACAATGTAAGCGCACTTACCTACGAGGTCCCCGTCTCTATCGACCTGAACACGATTGCGAAGTTCGATATCGAAATTGCCCTGAAGAGCGGCAAGAAGATCCGTATGACCAAGACCTACGAGGTGTTCTGTGAACGCCGTAACCACATGGGCAAGGCCCGTAACTGTGTCAAGTACGACACGGTCGAAGGCGGCGGCTGTGACGAAAGCCATGCCGAAGAATACGAAGTAGTCAAGGGCAAGCTGAAGGAAGACTAGCATACAAGGATTTTAAACTGAGGAATCATCATGAACAAGAAAGAACTGAAAGGACTGATGGGCGTTTTCGCGTGCGCATGCATGCTTGCCGCCTGTGCCTCGAACCCGCCTGCCAAGGAAGACAACTCGGACGAGATTCGTGCCCGCGCCGATGCCGCCCAGCGTGAAATTTCGCGCGAGACGGGTGAAACCGTTGCAGAAGAAGCTCCTGCGGCGACTGCATCTGCCGGTACGGCTGCTTCTGCTGCCGAAGACGACGGAATCATTGTTTCGACCGTGAATTTCAAGACCCGTCCGACGGTGCTTGTTGCCCCGGCGATGGGCGCGAAGATGGCGGGCAGCATCGACGTGATTCGCAGGAATCCGCTTGCGAAGACTGCGATGGAAGTCATCAACGCCTACCTCACCAGCCGTGACTACACGGTCATCGGGCTCGAAAGCCAGTCCCAGCTCGACGAGGTGGTGCAGCTCCAGTCCGATATCGCGGGCAACAGCGAAGACCTGGCCTACGTGGCCGGCCTCTCCGTGGGTGCAGACATCAACATCACCTATGCGGGCAGCATCCAGGAAGACTACATCGTGATCGACCTGAACGCGAGCGAGGCCTCTACCGCAAACCTCCTGGCGAGCGAATCGATCCGCCTCAAGGATAACGGCGAAAGCCAGCGCGTGCTCGTGCAGAAGGCAATCCAGCTTGCCATCAAGAAACTCGAGAACAAGGTGCGTGGCCGCCTTGCCGAAGAGCAGGAAAAGGGCGCTCTCTATAAGGTGGTTGCCCACCTGACGGGCGACTTTACCGACGACCAGGCCGAAGAAATCTCGAACATGGTCTCCATCAAGATGAGGAAGAAGTTCAACAAGATGCAGGTGATTTCGATGAGCCGCAACACCTACGACTTGCTCATCTACGTGGACCCGAACAAGTACGAGGACGCCCAGATGGTTTACGGTGAGTTTGTGGAAAGCCTCGAAGGCCTTGCCAAGGTGCGCAAGCAGAGTATCACCAAGAAGCTCATCATTCTCGAAATCCAGTAATCACGCGGGAGCGGAATTATGAATAAACTATTTACCGCGTCGCTGTTGTCGCTTGCTGTGTTTGCGTCTTACGCGAATGCTGAAATACTGACTTACACGGCAACGTCCAAGAAGTCCCAGAAGGAAGCGGACATGCTCGCTCTCGAAGGGCTTGCAAAGCAGCTGCGCACGAAGGTTTCGAGCGAGTTCGCGACCGAAGTGAAGGAAGATGCGAAGGGCAACGTGACGTCGACTGCCAAGAGCACCAAGAACACTTCGACCAACATGGTGCTCAAGGGCGCGAAAGTGACTTCGGGCCCCAAGTCCGGTGGCAAGTTCCAGTCTACCGCGACGATGGATACCGAACAGATGGCTTCGAAGATTCTTGTGGATATCGAATCTATCCGCAAGGAGATGCACGCGAAGGATTCCATAATCCGCTTGGACATGGTGGACGGCGACTACCGCAAGATGGGCGTCGATATGCTCGCGCTCGAAAAGCTGGCTGACCGCTACAACGAGAACCTCGAGGACCTGAGCTGCGTGCAGAAGATTCCCGATAACCTCCGGCTCGAAAGCACGATTGGCGAACTGACGGAATACCTCATCTCGGGTATGGAAAGCCTCAAAATGGAAACGGACCTCACGAGCGAAGCCCTGATCGTGACGGTGACGGACTTCAACGGCCCGGTGGTCGGGTTCCCGCTCGCCCTTACGCAGGATAGCCGTGATATCGCTCACGAGAAAACGAACGAGGAAGGCGAGGCCGTGTTCTCGCTCGCCCAGGTGAAGAAACTCCACCCGAGCGGCGATGTGACCGTGCATGCAGACCTCTCGTTCAAGTACGTGCGCAAGTCCGCGGTGATTTCCAAGTCGGTGCATTACACCTCCGACGTGGCAGCCTGTGCCTACACGCTGGAATGTGTTGGCCCGACCGAGGCCTGCGGTGCGCTGCGTGGACATTTGATTGCATCCGGCATCTCGATTTCGGACAAGGCGAATCTCCCGAAGATGAAGGCTACGATTACCTCTGCCGACAAGATGAACTCGAGCAAGACCCTCTGCACGTCGCGCATTACGCTTGCGATTGAGGCGGGCAAGCAGTCCATCTCCGAGCAGGCTCAGGGCGTTGGCCGCGACGAGGGCATCGCCCAGGCGACCGCCGTGAAGAAGGTAAATGCGACCCGCCTGCACGACACTTTCGGGAAGGCCTGCAAGTAGAACCTAACACTCAATAAATCGCTACATCTGGTCCCAGTTCTCAGGTTCGAGCGGTTTATTTTCGTGGGCGCCTTCCGGCGCCGTTTATTTTATAATACCTAAGACGACGAACGAACGGTATAAAAAAAGACCTGGTCATGCGACCGGGTCTCTTTTGCGTTAAAACCGCTTGGGCAGAGATTACTGCTTTTCGATTTCGGCGTCGAGTTCGGCGTAGGCCTTGTTGGCGGCAGCGCGGATCTTGTTGGCGACAGCGTCGTCGTACTGGCCGGCAGCCTGGAGGCTCTTGATGAGTTCTTCGACGAGGTTGGCGTCGAGAGTCATGATGCCGTAGATCTTGAAGTGACCGTCTTCGGTGGTTTCAACCTTCACGTCGACGAGGGTAGCGCCGCTCATGTGGGTGTTCACGACAGTCTTGGAGGTGGACTGGAAGTGTTCAACAACCTGGTCGTTCACGTCTTCCTTGAAGTTCTTGATGAGAGCCTTGGTCTGGGCGTCGATTTCCTTGGCGAGGTCAACACGAGCATTCTGGTCGGCCTTTTCCATGGCAATCTGTTCATCGGTAGAAACACCGATACCCATACCGGCAGGAACGTGGTCCTTCAAGTAGGCTTTCTTCTTCATCTGCATTTCGACGAGGGCGCTTGCAGACTTTTCCTGCGGGGTCGAGCTACAACCGATCATGAGGAACGCGGCAAGAGCGGCGACGATCAACTTCTTCATAATAAACTCCTTGTTTAAGTTGTCCCCGTTATTGGGGTTGAATTGAAGTCTGTAACAAAAATATCTTAAAGAACGGATAAAGTCAAGATGAAAAAAAGATTTCTTACAAAAATATGATGAAAATCAAATTTTGGGGGTTAAATTGGCGAAATTTGCGTTTAAACGAACTTTCCAAGGGCGATAATTGCCGCAGTCCTGGCTCGCAGACGGGTGTTCCCGAGATTGATGAGTGTGGTCTTCCCCCGTTGGTATGACTTTATTCGTGAAATTTCTTTGTCCGAAAAGCCACCCTCGGGTCCGACCAGCAGGGTGGTCCCTTGCTCAAGGACGGGAACGTTTTTTTCTCCGTTAATATCGCAGAGCACCAGGTCGCCTTCGTAGGTATCGAGCCAGCGGTCAAATTCGATGGGACCCTCGATTCGGGTCAGCCACGGCTTCTTGGATTGCTTGAGGCTGACGAGGCTCTTGAGTTCGGCACGCCGGACAAGCTTGTGCAGGTCGGAATTCTTGGGCTCCTGCGAAAAGTCCGTGCGTAGAAAGTAAATCGTGTCAATTTCTGTCTGCGCTGCATGGAAAACGACTTCTTCGAGGGCGTCGTCCTTGAGGCATGCGATGGCGAGGTTCAGTTTCGGGCGTTCCGTGGATACGGTGTCGAACTTGTCGATGCGGACTTCGCAGGCCTTAGGGTCGGCTTTCACGATGGTCGCGTCGGCAAAGTGTCCGAGCCCATCGCAGAGTTCGAGCCTGTCGCCTGCGGTGGCACGGCATACCCGGACGGCGTGGCTGCTCTCGTTTTCGTCGAGCGTGAATGTGCCTACACCTATTTGCGGGCAGTAAAAACGGCTGTCTGGGGTTCTCATGGCATAGAATATAAAACTTTTTGCGGGTGTTTGCTACATTTATCGCATCGTGAAACACAAACCGGTAAAGGCAGTCGTATTTGATCTGGATGGCACGCTCTACCTGAGCGGACGCCCGTACCCGGGTGCTGTCGATGCGGTAAAACGCGTGGCCGCCCGCGTGCCGGTTTATTACCTGAGCAACAACACGAGCAAGTCGCCCGTTTTTTACGAGAACCGCCTGAACGTGATGGGGCTCCCGCTTCGCGATGATTCCATCATCTCGGCGCTTTACCTCTCGCTCGACGCGATTCACGAGAAGGGCATCAAGAATGTGTATTTTTTTGCGAACCCCGAAGTCTACGAGTGGTTTGCGGCACAGGACCCGAGCCTGAACCTGCAACCGTCGGTAGAGGATACGGAACTCGTTCTTGTTGCCTACCACAACAGTTTTGATTACCGCGAACTGTGCGAACTCAGTTTCCGTGTGCAGCGCGGGATTCCGTTCTGGGTGACGCACACCGACTTCGTGTGCCCCGATGCGAACGGCCCCGTGCCCGATATCGGAAGCTTTATGGCGCTTTTAAAAACGGCATACGGTGTAGAACCGGAGCGCAGTTTTGGCAAGCCGAACCCCGCGATGCTTGCGGGCGTGCTCAAGCATTATGCTCCCGAAGAAATCCTCTTCGTGGGGGATAGGCTCTACACGGATTTTGAACTGGCCAAGCGTGCGGGTTGCAGGTTTGTACTGCCCCTGTGTGGCGAGACTAAAAGCGCCGATGTAGAAAAACTCGAGACCAAGCCCGAGTTTATTGTGGAAAGCGTCCGCGATATCGACTTTGACGCCTTTCTTGACGGCCGCGCCTAGGCCTGTTCTTGTTAGGCTTTCTGGCTGCCCGCCTTCTTGCTCTTTACGAAAGCGAATGTGCCGAGCCCCACAAGCAGTATTGCCGCGAGCAGGCTCACCTTGATGCAGGCGTGGAACGGCTTGCTTCGGTATTCCATGCGGACTTCTGACTTGCCCTTCGGAATTTCGACGGCGCGTAACGTGCCGAACGCCTTGTAGACCTTCGCGGGCTTGCCGTTCACGGTCGCGTTCCAGTAGGGGTGGTAGTTGCCTGCGACGACCATGAAGCCTGCGCGGTCGCTTTCTACCTGGAATACCTGCGTGTCCATCTTGGGGCTTGCGACAAGCTTTGCATACCCGTTTGCAATGCCGCCTTCGCCTGCATGTTCGGGCGTTTCGGAGAGGATGACCTTTTCGCGGTAGGCATATCCGTTACGGAGGGATTCGATTGCCTTCGAATCGTCCATCGTTTCGGACTGCCCGTAGATGTAGGCTTCTCCCATGGCCGTCTTGATGGGCATGTACGTGGTACCCTGGCGGCTATCGAAGATGATGGCGCCCACGTTCATGAGGTCGAGGAACGGGTGGGCCGCATCGGGATTGTTGATGTTCAGGAGGTAGTTTGCGTTCTGCTGGCCGCCGCGGAACTCGCGGTAGGTCGCAAGTTCGTTATCGTGGAAACCGTCGGCATTGCGCATGTGGTACTGCGGGAACACGTTGCCACCGAGAGCCTTGTCGTGCGAGAGCGAAAGCACGCGCGGAATGTTGAGCGAATCGGCCTTGTAGGGAGCCTTGATGGCGGCAACGATGCCGTTGTTCGGCTGCAGGTATTCGCCCGCGGGCACGTTCTGGATGAACGCCGCGTTGATGAAGAAGAGGTCTACCGCGGCGGCGATGGCGAGAATGCCTGCCTTGTACGCGATGGAACCGTTCCACTTGAATACGGCGAGAGTCGCCCCTGCAATCACGAGAATCAGGATGAATCCCGGAATCACGGTACCTGCGGTAGCGTTCATCACGATTTCGTTCAGCGGCTTGAAGTAGGGTGCAATGACCGGATCGTTGAGCAGGTTCTGCGCGCTTGCGAAGAATAGCCCGACAAGTACAGAGCATACGAGGAGGCTTGCCTGCACTATGCGCGGGGTGCCGGGAAGCTTGTCCTTAAAGGCTCCGATGAAGTTGTCGAACGAAAATTCCTTGCCCTGGTCGTCGATGCTCATGATTCCGAGGCATGCGATGGCGTAGAGCACGCTTGCGACGAGTCCGAACGGACCGATGAAGAGCGTCCAGTTGTAGCGGGCGAACACGAAAATCACGAGGAGAATTGCGAACATGGCGGAGCCGTGCAGGAGGGCGCGCATGTTGCGTGCACGGCCGGCCGCGTCGTCGGAGATTGCCTTGAGCACGGGGCCCGCCATCATCACGAGCAGGAGCGGGAGCCAGAACATTGCCATGCCCGGCGCGCGGAAATTCTTGACACCCGGGAGAATCGCGTACCAGAGCTTGAACAGCGGGGAATGCGCCCCCATGCCGTAACTGAGGGCGACGACTGCGCCCGTAAGCCAAAACGCGGCCCAGCGGCGTTTGCCCGGCAGGAAGAGGCAGAGGAACCCGAGGAAGGTGAGAAGTGCGCCCGCGTTGTTGTGGTCGAGTTTGAAGCTGTTGTGGCCCCAGTAGAACGGGCTTCCGTGGCTTCCCATTTCCGCCATCTTGCGGTAATCCTGCATGGAAACGTTCACGAACGAACTGCCCTCGAGATCACCGCTCTGCGGGTTCTGCTCGTACACGTCCACGCCGATGAATCCGGGAAGGACCATCTGCGCGAGTTCTTCCTGGTGGAGTGACCAGCTGGCGGCGTGCCCGATATTGGTGTGGTCGCCTTCGCCGCGTACGGACTGCGTGGTAGTGTACAGGTAGGGCGGTACCAGCTGGAAGCAGCTGAGCGCAAGCCCGAAGGCGAGGCCGGCGGCGGCGAGCCCGATGCGCTTACCGCGGGTCTTGAACGTTTCGCAGTGGAAGAACGCCTCGTACAGCGTGTAGAAACCGGCGCCCCACAGGAACAGGTACGTGAGCTGCAGGTGGCTCCCGAGAATCATCCACGCGATGCTTGCCGCAAGCACGATGAGGTAGGGGAGGCTCCCGCAGCGGACCACCTTCCTGATGGCGAGGAGGGCGAGCGGCGCGATGGCGAATACCATCATCTTGCCGTCGTGACCGCCGTAGATATACGTGAAGTATTCCGGAGAGAATGCGTAGAGGAACCCTAGGAGGGCGCCCCACCAGCGGTTGCCCGTGAGGTTCCAGGCTAAAAGCATGGCGCTCATGAAGGCGACCCACACGGTAAGGATAAACTTGAAGCCCACCGCACGTGCCGGGTCCATCAGGAACTGCGTCCACACGAGCGGGTGGTAGGCATCGGCGAACAGGGCGTCGATGGTAGGCACGCCACCCAGGCGGCTATCGTCCCATTCGGTGACGATGGCGTTCTCGGCACGCAGTATGCGGCTGCCGATGCCGTTCAGCTGGTCGCTGTTGAGCATCAGCTGGCTGTCGTCAAAAGCGAAACCGCGGAAAACGATGAGGAGAATTGCGAAGAAAAGCGCGGCCATCGCCGCAAAGAAAACGGGCTTCTTGTTCAGGAAATTCATGCGTGGAAATATAAAAATACCGCAGGCGTGTATGCTTTGCGGTATGGCGAAAAACGTCGAACCTGCGGCTCGACTGCGCTATGTACATCTTGGCTAGTCGGCGGTGTTTTCGTCGACCTTGTTGTACTTGATGAGGCTGTAGATACCGAATGCGGAAATCACGCATACGGCGACGAACACGACAATCTTGATGATTTTTCCCATAATGACTTCCTGTTTAATTCCTATTCTAAAATACCTTTTTTTAGGTAAAAAGCAACTGTTTTTTCAAAAAATGTTTAATCCTTCGTCAAAATCATGCAGATGACGGGGAGTTTCTTGTCCACCTCGTTCTCGCTCGGGATGATTTCGCTCTCGAGAATCTTGCAGTTGAATTCCTTCATGAAGAACTCGAGCTGGCCGCGGTCAAAGCCCAGCCAGATGTGGCCGTGCGTAGTGCGGAACGATTCTTCCTTGTGCTGTGCGAGGTCGAGGAAAGCGAGCGTTCCTCCCGGCTTGAGGATGCGCACCGCCTCCTTGAGGGCGAGTCGCGGGTCCGTCGCGTGGTGCAGCACCTGGCTCATGAGCACGAGGTCGGCGTAGTTGTCGGGGAGGCCCGTCTTTGTCATGTCGGCGACTTTCGGCGTGATGTTCTTGATGCCCTTCTGCTTCAGGATTTTCGTAAGCCCGCTGATGACCTTCGGGTCGTAGTCGAGCGAGGTGACGTTCTTGCAGCGGCTTGCGAGCATGAGCGAGAGGTCGCCGCCTTCGCCGCAGCCGATATCGACCGCGTTCTCAAAAGGTATCATGAGCTTGCTGAACAGGCTGATTTGCGCCTTGAGGCTTCCGCCCGCCTGGTTCAGCTTGTGGATTTGCCCCTTGGTCTGGTCGGTGCGTTCTTCGAGCACCTGTTCGGCACGGCAACGCAGGATATCCTTGTCGGGAAGTTCGCCGTAGGCGTCGCGGATTACGGAAAGCACGCGGTTGCTGAGCAGGAGTTCTTCGCTCAGGCGGTAGTAGGCCTTGATGCCGTCGCGCCTGTCCTTGAGGAGGCCGCAGGCGGAAAGCTTCGAGAGGTGGCGGCTCGCGTTGCTCTGGTGGATGTCGAGAATATCCTTGATTTCGTTGACGGTAAATTCCGCAATGTCGAGGAGCATCAGAATCTTGAGGCGCATCTCGTCGGAAATGGCGCCGAACAAATCCATCGTCGGGGTAATCGGTTCGCGTTGCATACGCTATGCAATATAATTATTTAACTTTGGATTGTGCCGGTTCGGATTTCGAAAATCATTTTTTTTGCGTTGATGGCGCTGGCTGTGGCTGGCGCTGCCGCCCCCTCGGGCGACGCTTCCCCGATGCCCGCAGGTGAACCTGCCCCGATGCCTGCTGATAAGGGTGGCGCCGGGACCCGCCACTACGTGCTTACGCTTGAAAAAGACCTGCCGCTCACGTTCTTTGCCGCCTTCGGGAGCATCTACGGTAATTACAGGCTTTCGCACATGGCGGTGACGGCCCGCGAGGACTTGCCGGTGCGTGAAGATCTTTTGCCCTGGGACCGCGCCGTTATGGGCCGCTACAACAAGACGGTCGATGACGTGAGCGACTGGTTTGCCGTACTCGGGGCGATGCCGCTTGCCTTGGGGGCTGCGTCCTGGTACCGGGGCGATGCCTGCGGGCGCGACCTTGCCGTGTATTCCCTTATGTTTGCGCAGGCGCTCGCTTTGCAGAGTGCGCTAAACCTTACGTTTAGGTCCATGAAGTTCTGGCCGCGCCCCTACATTTATGCCGAGGATGGGGTGGGGGCCGAGGCTGCGGAAAGTGCCGAGGGCGAGGCCTACGGGAGCTTTTTTAGCGGGCATGCCTCGGCGGCGTTTACGGTAGCCGTGTTTACGGGCGAGTGGTTCTCGGAAATGTACCCGAATTCAGCCTACAGGCCGCTTGTGTGGGCGGGCACGCTCTCGCTGGCGGGCTTTGTGGGCGCGCTCCGTATCGCGGCAGGCAAGCACTACCCGAGTGACGTGGTCGTGGGGGCGCTCGCGGGTACCGGGATAAGCCTTGCTGTCATAAGGCTACACAAAAAATCGGTACGATTTGGCCCGGTCGCTCTCTCCGGGTTCTGGGCCGGGCCCGCCTCCGCCGGCGCCGCCTTCGCGTTTTAGCGCATTCTTTAAAAAAAACACATTTTTTTTCAAAAACGTTCCTTTTTTCATTTGCTTATATATATTATGGAAAAAGGTTTGTTACCCTCAGAGGTGTATTGATGTTTAGACTTGTTGGCCGTGTGGCTGTGGCCTTGCTTATTGTTGCAGAATTTTCGCTTGCGGATACCGTAATCAAGGATAACCGCGACGGCAAAATGTACAAGACTCTTGCGTCGGGCAATTTGAACTGGTTTACCGACAATCTCTCTTACAGAAAACTAGCCTCGTTTACTGATAAAGGCGGAGCGCCGTATTACAAGCAGTCGACCTGGAAAGCTGCATGCCCAGTCGGGACCCACGTGCCCGATATTCAGGAATGGACCCTTTTTGCGAAGGATCGCTTTACCGGCCCCCGTAAGCTTTCGAACGTGAAGTCCTTTGCGGGCAAGACGCGCGGTTTTTACGGCAGCGAAGATGCAAAGAAAATTCAGGGTAAGGATGCCGCCTATTTTGCGGTGAGTGACCCCAATGGCGTGCGCGCGATGATGCTCGACGTGAAGCGCGGTAATGCGAAAATGGTGGAACTCCCGGCGGGTGCAATCACTACGGTGCGTTGCGTGAGCGAGAGAAACTTCTACGCTGAAAAGAACGTGGACGAGAAGAAGATGATTCTTACCGACCCGCGTGACGGCAAGAACTACAAGGTGGAACTCCGCGACAACAGGCTCTGGATGGTGACGAACCTCAAGTTCAGCCTTACGAGCGCAAGGCAGTGCCTGCTCGAAGACACCACGTTCTGCAAGAAGTTCGGACGTTTCTACAACTACAACGACGCCAAGAAGGCATGCCCCGCGGGCTGGCACCTGCCCGATGACGGCGAGTGGCGCGACTTTCAGAAGGACCGTGAAAAGCTCAACTGGGAAACCATCGGTCGCGGCGGTTGCAAGGACTGGGACGGTTACTGCAATAGCGAACTGACCGGGCACTACTGGTCCTCGACTTCCATTATGAAGAACACCGGACGTTCCTGGGAATTCAGGCGGCAGGCCAAGAGCATTGACCGTACCGACCAGAATGTGCAGAAAGGTCTTTATGTTAGATGCGTAACGGAGCTAAACTGATGAACAAAAAAACTAGTTTGTTTAAAATGTGCGCTGCGATTGCGGTCGCGGCTTTCTTTACGGCGGGCTGTTCCGACGATTCCTCGGCGAGCTGTGCCGGGAGTTGCGTCGATAGCGGCGATACCATAGATATTCCCATTCCGGGTGGTGATACCGAGGGCGGTGCGGGCGAAAGTTCCGAATCGACCGAGGCGAAATCGAGTTCAAGCGTCAAGACGCCTGCGAGCAGTGCGGGTGAAACGGCTCCCGAAAGTTCATCTGCCGGTGAGTCGCCTGCGGCATCGAGCACGGCAGAACCTGTATCAAGTGCAGCAGAGCCGGCTTCGAGCGATAGCAAACCCGCAAGTTCCGAGACCGCATCGGAAGACTGGCGCGACTACTGCCTCGAGGTGGTGAACGCGAAGCGCGCGACGGAAGACCTGCCGCCCCTGGTGCGCGCGACGGAAGAACGCGAAAAATGCGTGGTGACGCAGGCGATGGACGACATGGCGGCCGGCAAGGGCCACGCGAATTTCGGGGACTGCGGCGAGTTTGCCCAGAATACCGGCCCCGACATCAATACGCAATGGTATGGTACCGAGAAGAAAATTGTCGATACCTACGTGAACATGATGTGGGATGACGAGAAGAAGCTCGTGACCAGCGGGGAACGCGACCCGGACAGCAAGGACGACTACCCCTACATCGGGCACTACCTGAACATGAAGAACACGAAGTACAAGTCGCTCGCCTGCGGGATTGCCTACAGTGCGGACGGCAAGAAGGCGTGGTTCAACATGAACTTTTATTAAGCTCTAAAAAGGAGCCCCTTTGATATTCCGGTATGAAATTCATGCGGGAGGGGCCCCAGCTCGGAGTGGACGCCTACGGCGTCCGTGGCTGCGCTCGGTCATGTCGGCCTGCAAGCAGTCCGCCGCGACACTCGCTTGCACACTACTGCGAAGGCCGCACGGGCCCCTCCCTGCACCCTCCCCATCCTAGGCCGACGCCTCCCAGGTAGTAGCTGTTTATTGTAATTATCAAACGTTTATATTCTAAATTAAATCTGTTTATCGATGGCTATAAATGCCTATATTTGTGTCCGAGGATTTGAGATGCCCCTGAACGCAGAAGAAGAATTCCAGATGCAGTGGATTATGAACCACCGCATGGAAGACAAGGACGAGCAGATGCGCGTCGATGCGGAGAATGCCGCCGTGATGCGCCCCGCCCGCCTTGCGCGCGGGCGCAAGATGCGCCGCAACCCCGCGGCCTGGGACCTCCCCATGCCCGAAGACGAGATCGACCTGCACGGCATGACCGCCGATGAAGCCGCAGAGGCCGTCGAGCGGCGCATCGATGACCTGAACATCGCGGGCCTCAAGGTCCTGAGGGTCATCCACGGCGGCGGAAACCCGAGCTACGGGAACGTCAAGCGCATCATTGACCGCAAGGTCCGGTCCGAATGGAACCACCGCATCCGCCTGTACAAGGTCGAACCCGACAACGCAGGTTCGAGCATCATGGTCCTCGGGAAACCCGCCCAAAGCGACGCCCCCGCACGCCCCGACCCCAAAAAGGCCAAGAAAACCGCCCGAAAGAAGTAAATTTTGGGTATTTTTACAAATTTTTCGCCCCCTACCCCTTTGAAAACCCGTCATTTTTATCTATAATTGTGCCCACAAAACCGGAATATAGCTCAGCCTGGTAGAGCGCTTGCTTCGGGAGCAAGAGGTCGTGAGTTCGAATCTCGCTATTCCGATAAAAAGAAAAACCACCCTCCTGGGTGGTTTTCTTTTTATATCCGGAATTATGCGCGAGATGAGAACTCACGAAGTGAGTTCGACTAAATCGCCATTTGAACGCAGTGAAATTCGGCGATTTAGAGATTACGCCGCCAGGTGTAACCCTGAGGGCAAAAGTTGAACATCGTGAAACTTTTGTCTTATCTCGCTATTCCGATGGGAAAAATGTGCCAATTCGCCAACTCTAATCCTGGAGGCAACGGACGGAGAAGCCGCTGCCATTATCGCCACCGAAGAGTCCCGCAACATCGCCGAAATTGTATAAGCCCATGTAGTACGCATCGGCGTCATCAAACCCTGTAGAACTCCAGAAGTGTGCCTCGACGCCCTCTTGAATGTAACCACTATCGTAACTCCTGCCACCAGCGGCGAGCGCAGAAAAACCGAAAGCATCATCTCCGTTGCCATTTTCGCCTTCTTTTTCTTTCCAACCACTGGTGGACTTCAGCTTCTTACCCGTATCTGACCACCAGACAATCTCCTTTTTAACCAAAGTCCCACCCACAGCCTTAAGCAACATCTCGAGTTCCTCCTTGCTAGGCAAATGCCAGCCTGCGGGGCAGGCGACTTTTGCTGCGTCCCAGTTATAGAGCCTGCCGAATTTCTGACAGTTCGATTCCTTATCCTCGTAGCACCAGCTGCCCTCGGTTCTCACCTTCAAGTTCTCAGCCATCCAAGTCTGGCTACCGATTTTCACCGTCCTATAGGTGTTTCCATCGCGATCAGTCAAATTACTCTCGCACCCCATTACGGCGAAAAGCATGGCCGCCATCACGGCCACAACCAGTTTGTTGAAATGTCTCACCATAATTTCTGTCCTTTTGCAATTAAGGTTCACCCACTACAATCTATATCTTTTTATGATGGTGTCAAACAGCATTTCGGACAGAAACGTGAAAAAAAATCTCAAACGGATCATTTTCGCGTTTTCGCCGTTTTGGTAGGCATGCCTAGTCCTTCACACAACGCACCGTGAGCGCGATGTTCTTACCGGTGTCGCCCAGGGACGCATTGAGGCCGAAGCAGCTCAAGCTCATGTAGTACGCGTTGCTGCTATTGTTCTCAACCGAACTCCAGAAGAACGCGTAGTCGCCCTCGTAGCCGTAATTCCCGCTGTGGCCCCTGATGCCGGCAGGGAGTACCGAGAACCCGAAAGCATCCGTGCCGTTGCCGCTATAGCTCCAGCCTTCCTTGGACTTTAAATATCTGCCTGCGAACTGTTTATCGCCAACAGATCCGATCAATGTTTCAAATTCCGCCTTACTCGGCAAGTGCCAACCGCTCGGACAAGCCCTTAACGCATCATCCCATTTATAAAAGCGACCGTACTTGGCACAGTTGCTTTCCTCTTTGTCATAGCAGAAGCTAGAGTCCGCTTTGTAGTTCAGGTTCTTCGCCATCCAAGTCTGCGTACCGATTTTAAGAGTCTTGTAGGTTTGACCATCGCGAGAATCAGTCACCGAGTCCACGGTCACTTCGGTTGCAGGAACAACAGTTTCGTCCTTTATACAACGGACCGACCACCTGAAGTCCTTACTGCCGGATTCCAAGTTCACACTGTCGGCGCCAAAGTTCAACAGCAAGCCGAACGCTTTGTCGCAATCTTTCTCCATAGAACCCCAGAAGAGCGTGAGGTAGCCCTCAACGATGTAACGTCCATTGTTGTCCTTTGCGCCAGCAGAGAGCGCCGAGAACCCGAAATCATCCGTGCCGTTGCCGTTATTGTTCCAGCCTTCCTTGTTCTTTAATTTTTTGCCTGCGACCTGTTTACCGCCGACAGATTCGTACAATGTTTTAAAATCAATATTGCCCGGCAAGTGCCAACCTACAGGGCAAGCATATAGTGCAGCCTTCCAAGAGTACAAACGGCCATTCTTTTTGCAGTTTGATTCATTGTCATTATAGCAATAGCTATCCTGCATCTCGTAGTTCAGGTTCTCCGCCATCCAGGTCTGGTTGCCAATCTTTACTGTCTTATATTTTTTCCCGTCACGTTTGTCAACTAAAGATTCTTGCGTCGCCGCAAACCCAGATACCGCCAAAAGCGCAACCAAGATGAAAAGAAGCCTATTCTTCATAAAAAATCCTTTATCATTGCTCAATTATATAATTTTCCACCCCTTCCCCCCGAAAAAACGTGATTAAAATCCCGATTTTGGCAAAAAAAGCGCATTTTTGCGTTTTCGTGACACTTTTTCCGCTATTTTTTGGTATTTTACACTCCGTGGAAGGCCGTTCATACCGGTCTACCGATTTTCAGGAGTATCTATGCGATTCGCAAAACGCGTTTTGACTTTTTTGACTTTAGCCGCCTCCATGTCGCTGGCCCAACTTGCACCGGAACCGCAGATGGCGGACATCCCCCTCATGAAGGATTCCGCAGGGACCGCAATCAAGATGGACTTTAGCCTCCCGCTCTCCGGCGTAAGCGACCCGGGAATTTTGTTTAGCCACTTTGCCAAGCGACCGCTGATGATCTACTACTTCAGCCCCAAGTGCCCGCACTGCCAGAAGCACATGCCCGAAGTGCAGGCCATCATGAAGGAATATGAGTCGGCCGGTGTCGCAGGTATCGCCATCGCTATCGGTGGCAATATCAAGAAGAACGATATCCGCATGTTTATCGACCAGTTCAAGGTGGTCATTCCGGTATTCCAGGACGGCTCCCAGAAGTTCGGGCCCGCCTACGGCAACGGCTACGTGCCGGTGCTCTACCTCGTGATGCCCGACGGCACGTTCTACCGCTACGAGAGCATGGACGAGCAGCACATCAACCACCTGCGGACCGTTCTTAACAAACTAAAGAAATAAATCTGCTTTTAAATCACGGCGGGAGGCTGCTCGGCAAAGCCGAGCAGTTATTGCTTGGGCTCGAAAATAAATTGAGGGTACTCACGGCGGGAGGCTGCTCCGCTACGCGTAGCAGCTCCGGCGTTGGCTCGGCCATGGGCATGCAAGCATGCCCGCGGCACTCGCCTTCTGCCGTAGTCGAACATGGCTTCTCCTGTTGCACCATGAGTATGAAAAGAGGCCCCCGACGGGGACCTCTTTTCATACTCACGGCGGGAGTC
>JAEEGK010008019.1_pt1 | contig 25056 bp, 18 predicted proteins | sample 8958771 | NCBI WGS metagenome assembly JAEEGK01 (sample SAMN16246547, study PRJNA631951) | gut metagenome | biome: gut microbiome; feature: rumen; material: SC-attached | host: Bos | place: Iran: Karaj | collected 2018-10
AACATAATAAATTGAAATATAAAATTCTATTTTTTAGTTTTATTAAAAAATTTTAATTTACAATTAAAAGAATATCAAAATTTAAATATTTAAGTTTTTATATAGGAAAAATTTTAACAATCCGAGCTAGTATAGTGGTTAGTATACCTGCCTGTCACGCAGGTGACCGGAGTTCAATTCTCCGGCTCGGAGTTTTTGATATATTTTTTAATAAAACTTTTTATAACAAATTTTTTCCTTTTTAAATCTTTTACATAATTAATTTATTTTAATTTATTTTAATTTTTTTTATTTTAATTTAGTTTTGTTAATGTATATTATTTACATAAAATTGAATTTTATTCACCCATTCTTTACTTAATCTTGGTCTTATTTTTCTAATTGAATATTTATTACAACTATTATTTAATAAATTTAGTTTAATTGAATTTATTTCTTTATCTTCTTCTGATAATTTTTCACTTTCATTTTCTTTTTCTTCTTCTTCTATTTTTTCTTTTTCTTTTTGAGTTTTAATTTTTTTATTCTTTTTTTTTTTGCTTTTTGGTTTTTTATCATCATTTTGAATATATTGATATAATTGTTCATTATCAAGATCTTTTACGTCTTTTTCTTTTCCATCTTTCATTATAATTATACTATTTGGTTTTTTCTTTTTTTTATTTTTTTCATTATTTAATACATTTCCATCTTTTAAAATAATATCATTTGAAATTATATAATTTTCTCCTGTTATTGAATTTAAATTAAATGAGTTTGTATCATTATTTAATTTAATTCCAGTTAATTCTTTTTTTTTTCTATTTAATAATTTTTTTTTTTCTTCTTTGACTCTCAAAATATTATTTTCAATAATTTTATCAAATTTCTTTTTTTCTTTTTTTTCAAGTAAAGAAGAATCAATTTCAATATCGCTATAAAAATTTTTAAAATTATTAAATAGCGGTTTTTGGTTATTATTCAAAAATAAAAAAAGATATTTCATAAATTTATCTAATAATATCTTTTCATTAAATTGTTCCAGATAAATTATTTCAAAATTAATTTCAATTTTATTCCCTTTCTCATCTTTTAAAAATTGCAGTGAATAATTAAATATTGATTTTATATCTCTTGATGATTTAATTAAAGTTTGTTTTATTGATTTTAAATCATCAAAAATTTTTTGTATTAGTACAAATTCTTGTCCTTCTTTATCTTCATAATAGATTTTTTTTTCATTTTGATTTAGATTTAATATTTTTTTTTTAAAATAAAATAAATTTTCATTATCAAGAATTTTATTTTTATATTCTAAAATATTTTGAGTAATTTGTTCAGATAATATTTTTAAAATATATAAATTTGTTAATTCAGATTTTAAACAGCAATCTTTTTTAAACTATAATTAAATATATTTAAAAAAATTACTTTTTCTAATTTTTTGGTCCAATTATCAGTTTTATATAAATTATTATTATAAATTCCTATTAAGATATCATCAATTTTTTTTATTAAAATGCTTTTTTGAATATCATTTTCTAAATCCTCATTTTCAATTTCTTCATTTAAATAAAAATTATTTGATTTAATCATTTCTCTTTTATCTTCATTTATATTATCATATTCAATTGATTCTATTAATTAATTAAAATATTACCCATATTTTTAAGTTCTTTTTTTACTTTTATTATATTTGTATAACTATTTTTTGGAGAATCTAAAAGAGATTTAGGATCAATAGAATTTTCATCCAGTTTTTTTTTCATTTTTTTATAAATTTTTAAATATTTAAATTTATATATAAATAATATTAATATTAAAATGTAACATAAATGATATAATTTATATTTGGTTTTTTAACTAAATTTCAGAAAAATTAATTCATTTTGACTATGAATTTTTTTTAAGCTCTTTTTTTCTTTATATCTTTCATAAGCAGTTTTCATAACTCTATTAATGAAATCATTTGTAATTATTGAATTTTCTTTATTTTTATTTATTTTATTTATTTCATGATCAAAAGATTTAACTTTATTTATTTTATATTCTTCATTTTTTAAATTTAAATGATTTTTATTATTGCCTTCAATTCTTTTTTTATTATTTTTACTTTTTAATTTTATTTTTTCATTATAATTTAAATTCTCTTCTAAATTAAAATAATTTAATGAATTAATAGGATAAAATTGATTTGTTTCATTTTTTTTCATTATAGAAATAAATAAATTAAATTCTTCAGGAATTAAATTTATTTTTTCACGAAAACAAATTTGAGAATAAATATTTTTAAAATAATAATAAGGAATAAAACCTTCATTTTTATAATCATAATTCTTACAATTTTGTATTAATTCAGGAATAAAATATTTCATATTTTGAATTTTAATTCCTATTTGAGCTTTATTAAACATAGTTAATAATTGTTCTTTCATTTTACTTACAGAAAAACCATTTTCAGTTTGAGATATTTTTAATAAAAATCTTTCAATTACTACATCATTAATTATTTTAAATAATTGACAAATATTATTAATAATTGTATATTCATCATTTATATTATTAAATATTTCAATAATTTTTTTTTCTTTTAATTTTAAATTAATATATAAAATATTCAAAAGTAAATCTATATCTTCAAATTCTTCTTCATTTAATAATTTAAGTGTATTAAATTTATTATTTTTTTTCTTTATATTTGAGTTTAAAGTCACAAAAAATCTAAATTCAGTTAACTTAATATTATGATTATTATTATTATATTTATTATTTTTAATATTAATATTTTCTTTTTGTTTATTTCCAAATATTGAAAAATTAAAATTATAAATTTGAATTAATTTAATTTTTTTATTTATGTTTTGGTTATTATTTTTAGTAATTTTAATGGGTTTTGAAATATCATTAAAGTTGTTTTTATATTTAGAATTATCTATTTTAATATTTGAAATTATTTGCCAATTATCATTAAATTGATTTAATTCATTATATAAATATTTTTTTTTATTTATATATTTTACTTTTTCATTAGAAGTTTTTAAAACTTCGTTTTGTAATTGATCAATAATTTTTTCTTGATATGAAATTTGATTTAATAATTTTTGTGTTTCCTCATTTGGATTAATATAATTTTTATTCTCTTTATTTAAGTTATTAATTTTATTATTTAAAAGTTTATTTTTTTTAAGTTCATCATTATATTTTTGATTTAAAATATTATTTTCTTTTTTTAATTTATTAATTTCATTTTTAAGTTCATTATTAGGATTTAATATTTCATTATTACCAATATTATCACTATTAAATTGTTTATTATTTTTAATATCTTTTAATTGTTCTTTTAAAGCTAAATTTTCATTTTTAATTTCATTTATATTAAAAATTGCCATATCTCTTTTCAAATCTTCAATTTCTTGATTTTTATTGTCAAGTAACTTATTAACTTCAGCTAATTTTTTTTTAAGTGAAAAAACAATTTGTAATTGTTTAGGCATATCATTATCGTAATTTTCTTTTTGAGAAAAAAAACTTTTATTTTGATTTAAATTTATTTCAGGTAAAGGAGAAATTTCTTTTATATAATTTGGACTAAAATAATTATTATTATTATCAATTATATTTATATTACTTTGATTTGGTGTAATACTTCTAATAACATTTTTTCCTACATTTCTTATTCTATTGAATTTTTTTTTTGAATATGAATATATTAAATTATCAAGTGCTTTTCCATTAGTTTTTACTTTTTGTTCTGGATTTAAAGGAGTTAAATAATGTGGTTCTGTGTTTAAATTTTGTTTTAAATATATTGGAGTAAAACTCATTGAATTTGATGGGATTTGTTTTTTATTTGTTTTCTGAGTTATTTTTGTTTTTTGATTTTGAAATTGAGTTTTATCCATAATTTTTTTTATATTTCAAAAAAAATTAATAATAATATTTTAATATTTTATTTGATAAAAGAATAATAAAAAAATGCATTTATTTAAAGGAAAAGTAAAGAAATTAACTATTAAATATAAAGGAAATTCATTTAATTTTGAAATAGAACCTTATGAAACAATTTTACATGTTAAAAAATTAATTATGAGAATTGAACCTAATATAAATTTAAATGAATATGATTTAATATGTGAAAATAAAGAAATACCAAATGATGATGATTTAAGAATGGATGAAATTTGTAAAAGTAAAAATATATTAATTGAATTATCAAAAAAAGAAAATGAAAAAAATAAAACAGAACAATTATCAATAAAATGTAAATGTAATAAAGAAAATATTACAACTTATTGTAGAAAATGTTTAAAATTTATTTGTAATGATTGTAAAAAGTTATTACATTCTGAACATAATACTTTAACATTTGATACTAAAAATTTATCTGAAAATATTAAATTTTATTCAATTAAACTTCAAGCAGAAATATCAGAAACTTTAAATCAATATTCTGATATTGAAAATATGTTTAATAACACTTTATTAATAGATTATTTTTCATATAAAGAAATGATAATAAGAAAATTAAATTCTATGGAAGTAATTTTTAAAAAATTTGAACAGTTTAATTCTTTATTTAAAGACACATTTCAGAATTTAGAAAAAATGGCTTTGGAAACTTCAAGAAAAATTGATAAGATTACTGAAGAAATAAGTTGGAATCTTTTAAATGATAAAAAAAAAAGTTTAGAAATGAATTACGAAGATTTTAATAAATATTTTAGTATTTTAAGTGAAAATGAATCTATTATTTCAAAAATGAAAAATAAAGTTGATTCTAGAAAAGAAGAATTTGAAATTAATAAAAAAATAAATAAAACATTTAATAATATTGATTCACTTTTTGATTCTATTGAAGATTTATCAAATAAAAGTTATGAAATAATAAAAAAAAAAAATGATGAAATAATGAATATTAATAACAATAACAATGATAAATTAAAAGAAAAGAAAAAAAAAATATTTTTTTATAATCCAAAAGAAGATAATAAAAATATTATTCATTTTAAAAAACCAATAAAGGAAATAAAAATAAAGTCCTATAATAGTAATAGTTTAATTAAATCTGAGAATAATTTATTTTTAAAAGATAATGAAATAAGTCAAAGAAATATTTTTGAAAATAAAAAAAAATCTTTTAGAGAATCATATAAAACATTTGCATCGTCAAATAATATAGATTCAAATAATAGTAAAAGAAACCAAATAAAAATAAATTATAGTAATTTAGATAAAAATTCATATATAAAATTACCTTATATTCAAAGTTTATTAAAGTAATTAATAACATGCATTTAATATGATTAAATAAAAGTATAATTGTATTATGTAAAAATAATCAATTTAAATAATATTTATTAATAATATATATAAAAAGGTAAGTTTTTTTGTCCCATTATTTTTTTTGTTTATTTTATTTATTTATATTCATTTTAATTATAATCTATATTTTAAATTAAATGATTTAAAAATTAAAACTTTAAAAATTGTTTTTATTATAATCTTTAATAATAAATTCATCATTATATTGTAAATCTATTGTTTTATAAGGAATTTTTTCAAAATTATTAAAATTTTATTTGATTGTCTGTTAAAAATAAAAATTAATAAATATATAAAAAAAAAATTTAAAATAGATTTTTTAAAACTAAAAAACTTAAAATTTAATTGTAAAATATTATGGTATGACTTGAGTTCCCACTCGAACAATTTTGTATCATTTATTACGTGTTTTTGAAATTTTTATTTTAAAAACTTGATATTTTTTGGATTTATCAATTTGATGAAAAATTAAACAAGGATCATCTATTTTTTCTAAATTTTTTCCGTCGCATCTGTAATATTGAATAAAAAATTCATTTTCTTGCTTAAATGCTATAAATGATTCATTTTCTTTTTTTCCTTTAAAATAAAATAAATAATTGTCTTTCGGTTTTGGAATATCAGTTTTAGAATAAAGATTTCCTTCACACAATAATTTAATCCAATGAATATTTAGTTTTGTTTCTATTAAATCATAAAATGCTTTAAATTTTTCATCAATAACTGTATCATTAGGTTGAGGTCTATTTGTTTTTATTCCAATGAAATTATACATTGAATTTTGAATTATTTGTTTTGAATTGATTTGATTCATATTTATTTCATCTATATATTGATTTTGATAATAATTTAAATAATAATCTTCATAAATAAAAGATGAAGGAGTACAATCTTCATTAAAAGAATCTAAATTAGATGAATATGATTCTTGAAAACAATTAATTATTTTAATATTTTCATTATAAAAAATTTGTTTAAAAGGTTCATAAAATATATAATTTATATTATTATTTTTACAAAATTTAACAAGATCTTCAGAAAACTTTTTTATATTGCCTTTATTTTCATTATAATAAATAATAATTGTAAAATTCCATCCTTTTAATTTTATTCCTAATAAATATTCTGCATTAAAAATTTCTTTATGTTTTTCTTTAATATCCTTTTTAGTATCTTTAAAATTTGTTGAATTTGATTTATTTCCATCATATGCTTTTATTTGAAAACCATAATAAATTTTATTATTTGATTCTCCTGTAAAATAACCAAAATCTACACATTTTCCATTTTCTTTATTTTGTTTTACATATATATTTAAATCTCCTATACCTTCAATATGTTTTGTTTTTAAATCTTTGTTTTTTTCTATTTGTTTTTTTAAACCGTTCAAATATTTTAATTTATAATGATATATTGTATTTTGATTATAAAGAATATATTTATCATAAGAAGAATTTGTTTGAATTTGTTCATTAATTTGTTTTATTTCTGAATTGATATCATCTAAATTATATTTTTCCTCTTTAATATCATAATGTTTAATCTTATTATATAAAGTTTCATAAAAATTTAAAACAATATCTTTCATTTGTACTATTTCATCAACTTTAATTATTAAATTTTGAGAATTTTGATTTTTTGGTAATTGTAATTTTTGATTTTGAATAGCAAATATCACAGCCATTTCAAAATAATCTGCAGTAGTATATCCTGTATGATTAATATCATATCTTTTAATAAAATAATTGTTTACATCAATATCAATAATTTCATTTACTACTTCTTCTATAAATTTATAAGAATATTCATATATAAAAGTATCTTTTGAAAAATGAAATGTAAAATATTTTAATGGAATTATATTTAATATTGAATCTAAATTGTCATAAGTTAATCCTTCACTAATATGTTTTTTTAACGTTGATAAACAATTAATCATATAATAATCAATCTCTTCATTAATATATCCTTTATTAATTTTTTTATAAAAATTTTTTAAATTATTTTTAATTCTAATTTTAATCTCATCTATTTTTGATTTATAATCAGCCTCACTTGTCTCATTAAATATAACCTTATATTTTGGAATATTTCCAAAATATTCCATAATTAATTTATTTTTATTATCATTTTCATTTTTAAAAATTGGAAATTTTCCTAAAGTATCATAATATCTAAATAAATTATCTCTTTTTTCATTTAATTGATGGTATTGCATTTTAATTGATAAAATACAATCTTCTCTTGTATTTTTATCATTTGATGATACACAAATTATCAATGAAATATATTTTTTATTTTGATTTTTTAATTTTATCAAAATATTCTTAAATATTGTTTCATCTATTATATTTTCTTTAAATTGGTCAAATATAATTACAAAATATTCTTTCTGCTTCAATAAAAAATTAATTAATTCTTCTATTAGTATATAATGAGAATTTTCATAATTACTTTTAAATATTTTATCTAATTCTTTTTCTTCTTCTTCATTTAATTTACAATATTGACAAGCTTCAATAATAATTCGATAAATGCTTTTAAAATCTTTTTTTTCATAAAATTCTTTAAGAGTTTTTAAATTAAGATAAATAATATTTGAATATTTTCTTGAAAACATAAATAATGTCATACTTTTTCCAATTGAAGAAGGTCCAAATATTTTATATATATATTGTTCATCATTAAATTTAAATTTGTCTATTTGACTAATAAATATATTTCTTTCTTCAGTTTCCCAATAATCCAATTTTGAATTTGATTTAACATCCCATTTAAAAAAATCATAAAAAAAATCACTTAAATCTGAAATATTTGTAAAGTCTTTAATTCTTTGTTTAATTTTAAAATTTGGAGGATTATTATCTTCTATATCAAATATAATTTCTTCTTCATTGCCTTTAATCATTGAATAATTATCATTAAAAATCTTTTCTATATTATATTTGTTTTCATCTTTAATTAAATATAATAAATATTTTTCTTTTTTAATTATTTGTTCAATTTCATTTGAAGAACAGAATTCAAAAGATTTTAGTGTTAAAGGTTTTACCAATTTAAATTTAAGAACTTTCAAAAAAAAATAAAAAGTTTTGTTTTTGAATCTGAACATAAAATAATTTTCATTATATTTTAATATTCTACCATATTTTATATTTTCTATCCGAGTTTTATCTTTAAAATAATTGCCATAAATTGATGAATAATCAATAGAAGTATTATCTTCTAATTCTAATTTTTTATCTTTTATGTAGTCTAATAAAGTGTCATTCATTTTATATAAAAGTAATAAAAAATAAATAAATATTATAATAATATATTTTTTTAATATTTTGAATTCATTTTTTTTAAAATTTGGATTAATAATCTTTTAAAATTTATTTTTTATTTACATTATATTACTAAAAAATTATAAATTATAATTTGCATCATTTAGCGTTTAATATTCATTCTTAGAATTTTATTTATTCAAATGTAAATCATATAATTACTCATTCATAAAAATATAATTTGAAATAATTTAGAATAATCAATAAATTAATAATTAATCTATTATTTTCTTCAAAAAAGAAATATAAAAAAATAAAAAATTAATTGTTATATTCTTCTTTAAATATTAAATAAAATCATCAATATCTCTTTGTTTATTATATGATGTTTTTAATCTTCTAATTTTTATTTAAATTTATTCCAAAATATATTTTTATATTTCTATAAACTAAAAAACATTTTTATATGCTACATTATTTTTATCTTCTTTGATTTTTATAATAAGATTTTTTAATATATTTCTAAATATAATAATATTTAAATATTCTTTTTCATTTATTTTTTCCATTAGACTTACAAATGAATATCAAAAAATATACATTTTTATATTATTTTTGATTGAAGATAACAAACTTATTATTGATTCAAAAATTGTTGAATTATATTCTATATAAATCAATTCTTTACTTAATTATCCTATACCAAAAAATATAAATTTCAGAATCACAAAGTATATCAAATTTATAATCCCATTCATGATATTGCAAAGGAAAATAATATTTCATATTTTTATATTACTTCTTTAGATAAAATAAGCAAAGGCTTATCAATTGTTTTATTTTTGCCTAAATTATATTAAAAAATTTCATATTTTATTTTAAATTTCAAAAATAAAAAATAATTAATGGTAAAAAAATCCAAAAAAAAAAAATTCCTTTTTCAAAAAAAAATTAATTTATAATTAGTAAAAATAGAAGAAATGGGAGTAAATTGTGTATGTACTCGATATTGTAAAAATGAAATAATAATAGACTCATACCGAATGAAAGAATTAGAAAAAAAAATAAAAACAACAAAAAACATAAAATTAATAATAAAAATCCAATCAATATATCGTGGAATACACAACAGAGAAAAATTAGAGAAAAAATTTAAAATCCCAAAAAAAAAAAAAATAATAACAATAACACCAATATCACCATTTTCAAAAAGTATAATATTTTCAAAAAAAAACATAAAAAACTTATTTGAAAAATATCCACTTCTCCCAATATATAAATCAGATCCTCCTGTATTAAAAAATCAACTAATAAAAATAAATACAGAAATAAATCAAACAGAAATTTATTATGGTGAATGGAAAAATAATATTCGTCACGGAAGAGGAATAAATCAATATGAAAACGGTTCATATTACGAAGGTTATTTTTTAAATGATAAAATGAATATAAAAGGGAAAATATTTCATTCAGATGGTGATATTTATGAAGGAGAATGGGAAAATAATAAAGCAAATGGAAAAGGAATTTATTTACATATTGGAGGAGAATTTTATAATGGTGATTGGAAAAATGATAAGCAAAATGGAAAAGGAAAAGAAAGTTGGATTGATGGTTCATTTTATGAAGGAGAATATTTAAATGGAAAAAGACATGGATTTGGACTTTTTAAATGGGCTGATGGTAGTTTTTATAAAGGTAATTTTTATGAAAATATGTTTCATGGACAAGGAAAATATATTTGGAATGATAAAAAAGAATATTTTGGTAATTGGGAATTTAATAAAATGAATGGAAAAGGAATTTTTATTTGGCCTGATGGAAGAAAATATGATGGGAATTATAAAAATGATAAAAAAGATGGATTTGGAATTTTTTATTGGCCTGATGGAAGAATTTTTAAAGGATTTTGGGTTAATGGAAAACAACAAGGAAATGGAGAGTTTTTTGATGGGAAAGTTTGGAAAAAAGGAATTTGGGATAATGGTAAGAAAGTTTGATATTTTTATTTGTTTTTTATTGTTTTGTCTTTTTTTATTTTTAGGGTTTTTTCTATTATAGAATTGGGGTTTTTTCCTTATCTTTTTTAGGGTTATTAATTGTTTTTTTTTAAGTCGTTTTATTTTTTTTGGTTAGATTATTGTTTTTTTTTTTTGGCTTTTTTTATTTTGTAGTCTATAATCTTATATTATGTTTTTTTCAATGTTTATCTTTGTATAAAGCAATAATAAATAAATTAAAAATTATATTACTGATATTATTTTATACTATTGTTAAGTAATAAATTTATGAAAAAATTATTTTATTTATTAAAATAATATAAAAATACTTATTTAAATTAAAAAAGAAATAAATCAATATTAATTTTAAAAAAAAAATAATCTTTTTAAAAAACACTTTTTACACTTTTAGAAACATATAATCTTTTATAAGTTTTATCCATAGTCATAACATATTTTTTTGCTTGTTCATCATCAATATTTTTCCTAATTTTAACAATACTTTTCCCATCATCCCAATAAGTATTCGGCGCAGGAGTATCATAATTATTTTTTTCCTTTGCATTTTTATATTGTTCAGTATCTTCATATTTAAATTGTTTCCTAAAAATAATTGGTAATTTTCCTCTATTATGAACTAAATTATAACTAGTCATAACATCACCATTTAAATTTTTATTATTTCCTTTTTGTTTTTCTATAACCATTTTTGCTTTTTCTTCTAATTTTTCATTTCTTGCTTTAATAAATTGATTTTCTTCTTTTTTTTTCATTGGATTTTTTGGTCCAATACTCCAACTTGGACTTCTTTTAAATATTTTATTAGGATAAAATAATTTATTTTTATCAATTTCACCATTTTTATTTTTTGCAGTATTATAAAAAGGAATTTGTTCTCCTACAAATTCAGCTTCTGCTACAATTGTTACTCTATCACATTTTGTAAAATTTGGTTTTCCTCTTTTTATATTTTTTTCCTTTTGGTCTTCATAAGCTTTTATTTTATCTTTTACTTGATCAATTGAATTTATTTTATATTCTGGAATTGAATTTATTTGTTCTTTTATTTTCTTTTTTTCTTTTTGTTTTTCTAAAAAAATTTTTCTTAAATCTTTTGGATTTTTTTTTATATCAAAATCACTTTTAAATTGAATATCTTTAATAAAACGATTTTTAGATTCTAATTCATTTTTTATTTCTTCTGCTCTTTTACTATCATAAAATGAATTTGCTAATTTTATTGCATCATCTGTAAAATTTGTTTTTTTTGGAGGAATTCTTTTTCCTGTTTCTTTATCTTCTTTCCAATCTAAAGGAGGCCATTTTGATTTAAATGATTTTAATATTTTTTCCCTTTTTTTTTCCCAAATTATTTGTTGATAATCAAAATATTTTTTTAAAGGATGGTATCCTATTATTCCTCCTTTTTCTTCACCTGATATTATTTGATACATTTCTTCTGGAGTTAATGGATATTGGTTTCTTATTAATTTTTGAGAAGATGATTTTATCATTTTTTTAATTTTTATTTTTTATTCTAAAAATAATTTAATAATAATTTATGTCAAAATTTTAATAATTCATATATTATTCTACGTTTTTTAAAAAGAAATGTTTTATAATTCATTTAATTTGAAAAAATTATAAATAAATTATACTATTAAATATAAAATAAAGTAATATATAATATTCATTATTTTGAAATAATGTTTATTAATGAAAATATAAGATTGTTTTTATTCAATAATTTAAAAATTTTATTTTTATTTTTAATATTAATAATTTCTTTATTTTTAATTTATATAATATAGATTATTTTATTTATTATTTATTATATAATTAAATATCATTTATAAATTGACTTTTTAAATTCATTAATCTTTCATTCCTTTCTAAATAAATTTCATATTAACATTTTTTATTTTCAATAATTCCCTTTAAATATATATCAACAGTTTTTTTCATCTTTGTATATATATCTTCAAAAATCTTTTTATCATAATAAAATAATAAAAATAATATTTAAAAGATATTTTTTTAATCTTCAGAAAAAAAATAATAGAAGTAAATTATAATTTTTTAAATTTTATTATTTGAATTTAATTTTTATCTTGTATTTTTTGAAAATGAATTTTAAAACAAAAATTTTATTTAATTAAAATATTTTTAATTATAATAATCATTAATGCATTTTTCAATATCCCCATCAAATTTTTTTAATAGAGATATATTAATAATATCATCATTAAATCCCATTTCATTTAATGTTTTCAATTGTTTTTTATATTTTTGTTTATAATTATTATTATTTTCTTCATATTTATAATTATTATTTTTATAATAAGTATTTTTTTTATTTGTTTTTTCTTCATCACTACTATCATTATTATTATTATTACCTTTACAATCTTGATAATTTCTACCAGATATCAGACTTAAAATACCTGAACTAACATCAACAATTGTTTTAATTTTGTTAAAATTTTTACTATTATAAAAATTATCAACCGTGTTTTTTATATCAGAATCTTTATTTACAAAAGATTCATAAATTGGAGATTGAAGTATATTATTAACTTCATTAGGAGAGTTTAATGCATTAGAAATTGTTTTTACTATATCACTTCCTATTTCTAAAAGACTATTTTCTGATTTTTTATTATCATTTTGTTTTTTATAAATTTTATTATCATTTTTTGTTTGTTGATTAATTAACTTATTTTCATTATTCATAGAAGTTTTATTTGAATATTTTTTAATCTTTAATTCAATTACTTTATTATTTGAGATATTATATTGTTCTAAACTATCTTCATTTTTTAATATGGTTTTTTTATATAATAAAATTTGGTCTTTTAAAGGAATATTAATTGTTGCTTCAATTATTAATTTCAATTCTTCAATTGTAGAATCTTGATTTATAAATATTTCTTTAATTGTATCATCAAATGATATATATAATTTTATATTTTTATTTGTTTCCATTTTAATTGATAAAAAGTTAATTTTATATTTATTTATCTATTTTTAATTATAAAACATTAAATTAAATTATTTAATAAATTTCTATGTTGAATCTCTTTTTCATAATTTATATCTTTTTGATTTTCTTTTTGTGGAATTTGTATAAAATTTTCATTTAATATTTTCTTTTTGTTTTCATTTATTTTATTTTCTAATAATTCATTATTCATTTTTGAAACTTGTCTAACTCTGTTATCTAATTGACTAAATTCTTTTCTATTTTTATTTTTGTCAATATTTTCTTCATCATTACTTTTACCTTTTGATTTATTATCTTTCAAAAAATTATTTTTTAAATCAGAAACAGAAGTACTATCTTTAGGTGATGAAATATTCTTTTGTGCAATTTCAATTTTATCTAATAAATTAGATTTATAATTTTCAACTGGAGAAGTTAAAAGTTCTCCTTTTTTATTATTTTTATTTTTTGTCTTTTCTGGTAGCTTTGCATAATCTTTTTTACAAACTTTATGAACTCCAAAATCTAAAGATTTAATTGATTGATTTTGAAATGAACAATTTTTATATAAATTAAAAAAATAATCAACATCTGATTCTTCTTTTGGAGATGTATAGACATAATTATTTGTATCAAATTTTTCATTTATTATTTTATTTCTTATATTTTCTATTCCTACACTTACTGGATCATAATAATTAATATTATTTTTTTTATTTTTATTTATTGGTTTTACTATATTAATTAAATCTGAATTATCATTTTGAGATCTTTCTCTAATGAAAGGAGAAAAATTTTTTATATTTAAAGTATTAGATGATGACTCTTCTTCATATTGAATTTCTCCATTTATAAAATGAATTTTATTATTCTTTGGTTTTATTATTGATTTTTCTTTTGGTAACTTTAATCTTTTTAATTCTCTTCTTAATTCATTACTATCAACATAATTTGGATTTTTACTTTGTAAAGATTTTTTTTCTGATATTAGTTTTAAAATTTTTGATCTGTTTTTATCTTTTGGAAGATCTGTTGATAAATAATCTAAATCATACTGAATTGTATTATTTGTATTATTTATATTATTATCATCTGTTTCTTGATTTTGATTATATCTATTTTCACTACTACTTTCAATATGTGAATTAATTAAATTTTGAAATTCTGATACTTTCATTGTGTCTTTATCACCAAAATAAGAATTTATTTGTTCTATATAATTATTCCCATCTTCTACTTTATCTATAATTTCTTGTAAAAGTGCATTTTTATTTATCTCCAAATTACCATTTGGATTATTAATTATATTTTCATATATAAATTGATTTAAATTAATTTTTGGTGTTTCTATATTGAAATTTTCTTCTTCATTTGAATTATAATTTTGATAATTTTCTGACATTTAATTATATAGTAAAATAATTTCAAATAATGTTTTTATTAAATATTTAAATATTAAAAATATATTTTAGATTTTAATTCTACTATTTTTAAACAAAAATGTCAGAATATTATTTTTCAGGAATAACAAATTGTTTTTATTGTAATAATTTCCTTACAGAATTTAATGAATGTGTAAATTGCAAAAAATTATTATGTTCAGTATGTATAGAAAATAATAAAAATAAATTTTGTCCGTTATGTTATCATTCTCCATTTGTAACAAAAATAAATGAAAAGGTAAATCGTTTATTTAAAGATAATAAATTTATATGTAAATTTTGTAAAGGGAACTTCAATTTAAAAAATATAAACACACATCAATGTACAGTACCAATTATAAAATGTAACATTTGTCAATATCAAAATAGAGATGAAACTGAATTTTTAAAACATATAAATAAGAATCATAGAGAAGAATTAATTGAAATGTTTGTTGAAAAATAAAAATTATATTTTTTTTATTTATATAATATACAATTTATAATTTTTTTTAAATAAAAAAATAAAAGAATGACTCAAAATTCACAACAAAATAAAAATAAATATTGTTCATTTAATGAATTAACAGAAAATCAAAATTTTTGTAATTTTTATGGAATAATTTATGATGCATCATTTCCAAAATTTAATGATAATAATCAAAATAAAAAAATTTATCGTTTTGAATGTACAATTAAATTAATTGATAAAGACATAAATTGTATAACATCAAAAGAAAATTTTGATAATAATATAATTAATTTAATAATAAAAGCAGATTTAAAAGAACAAATTCCATATATACACACAATTTGTGATATAATTAGAGTTCAAAAAGGTGTTTATTCAAAGAAAATTAAAAGAAATGTTTATTTAAATTTTACAAATAATAATATAAAATCTTCATGGTGTATTTTTTCAGGAGCAAATCAAAAAACAAATGAATTTTCTCCAATTTTATGTTCAAATTCAAATTATTCATTTGATCAAAAAGATGAAATAATAATAAAAGAATTAAGAACATTTATAATGGAAAATTTAATAAAAGAAAATTCTCTTTTTTATAGTTATGAAAGTAAATTAAATAATAGAATAATTGGAGATGAACAAGATGTTTTAATTCAAATACTTTCAAAATATGAACTAGAAGATCAAATGATATATACAATTCAAGATGAAACTGATATTTGTGAATTACATACTTATAAATATTTTAATTTTCTTGAAATTGGTGATGTTTGTAGATTAAGAGGATATAAATTACTTGAACAAAATGTTATTATTATGAATCAATATTCTAATATTTTAAAAATTCCAAAATTTACTAATTATTATCATCAATTTATTCAGAGATTAAATAATAAAAATAATTTAGATAATGAAACTGAAATTAAAAAAGATACTTCTGCTATTGATATGATAAATAATGCTAATTTAAATGGGACTTTAAAAATTATTGAAACACCAAAAAATATTTTAAGTTCAGTTGAAAATTCTAATAATTTTGAAATTAAACATTTTGATGAAATTAGTAATGAAAATACTTTTATTTTAGATATTAATTTAGTTAATATTGAACCAGAAAATATTTTAGAAGCAATTTTTATACTTTGTAATAAATGCAATAAGAATTTTCCTTATTTTAATAATGAAAAAATATTGGATAATAATTTAAATTATTTATTATGTCCTAATTGTGGTCAAAATAATCAATTTAAATTATTTTTTAATTTTGTTTTATTTGGTATTGAAAATATTTATTCAAATCAAATATTAATTTTTCATCTTTGTACTTATGATGGAGAAGGAGAAAATTTTTTAGGTATAAAACCTGAAGAAATAATTAAAGATAATAAAAATAATTTAATTTTATTACAAAATAGAATTAAATTATTAACTCAAAAAGATAATTTTATTAGAATACTTGTTGAAAAAATAGAAACTGAAAATTTAAATAATGATAAAAAAAATAATTTATATAGAATAATTGGTAATTATAAAAATATTTAAAAGCAAATACAAACAAATAAAATTAAAATAAATATATAAAAAAAAAGTTATTTAAATTAAATTTAAATATATATATTACATTTGTTTAAAAAAATAAATTTATCTTGACATTAAAAAGTTAATATATACAAGTAAAAAAAATTAAATTAAACAATATTTTATATTCAAAACCCTAATTTTACTTTTAATTAAAAATACCATTTGATTCAGAAATATCATCCATATTTAATTTTTTAAAAATATTTTTTTCTTTACTTTCACAAATTTTAATTTTCTTTTTTGGATTTTCAAGTGAATAATTTAATTGTGTAATAGATGCAGTAGAAAAATTATTTTTATTTTCACTATTTAAATCTCTATATTTCCTTTTTTTTGGAGTATACATTTTTTCAAAAGAATTTTCTAAATCAATTTTATTATTTTTCTTTTTTGATTTTCTTTTTTTATTTTTTGGAAAATGATCTAATCCTCTTCTTTTTTCATTATTATTTAATATAATTTTATTCTCACAATCTATACATTTACATTTTGAAGAACAAAATTTTTTATTTTGAAAACAATCACAATAATTTTTTTTACAATTTGAATTTTTACAATGACAAGTCCAACTTCTTTTAATTGCTTTTATTTTTTGAATTGCTTTTGGATTTTTTAATACTATTTCTTTATAAATTGATTTCCTCATTTCTTCATTATTTAAAGTATTTTTACATCCTATACAAATACAATTTTTATTACAAATTCTACCATTTGAAAAACATTCACAATATAATTTTAAACATTGTGAATTTTTACATTTACATTTTTCTTCTTTTTTTTTTGTACTTGTATTTAAGATTTGTTTTGTATTTGATTTTAATTTAAGACTTTTTTTGTAATTATTTTCCAAAAGTTTTTCTTTATTAGATGAAGGAAAAATTTCACATAAGTTACTATTTATTTTGTTTAAAGTTATATGAGATGTATTTTTAAAATCTTTATTATTAAAATAAGTTTTGTTTAATTTCATATATTTATTTTCTTCTAATTCTACAAAAATTATTTGATTATTATTTTTATTTATTTTATCGTTATCTTTAATTTCATTTTCTTCATCATTTACTTTATTGAATAATTTTAATTTTGATTCTTTTTGATTTAAAGATCTATTGTTTACTTTTTTAAACAATGTTTTATTGTCAAAGCAAAAACTACTATTTTCAAACTTATTATCATTCATATCATTAAATTTATTTGTTAAATCAGTAGAAGATAAAAAACGATAAGTATTTTCATTAAAAAAATTGCCTTTTCTAAAATATATAATTAAAAAAATATTCTTACTCTTTTTCATTATTTATAGAATTATTATTAGGAGTAGGATAAAGAATTGGTGTTTTAAAAGGTGAAGAAAATTCATTCATTAAATTTTTTGAAACAAAATTCGTATATTTCATATTAGAAATTTTATTAGTAGACGAAGAAACAATAGGAGAAAAAGGTAATAATTTCTTTATTAAACTTGGAGTATCTTCATTATTATTCGGTAATAAAATATTTATAAAATCCATTTTATTTGAAGGTGAAATTTGTTTGATATATGGAGAAGGGAGTATTTGAAATTTATTTTCATTTTTTATTTGAGGAGTTTCTAGATTATTATAATCTTTCATTGGGGAAAAAATATTATCTAAATTATTTATATTTGTATTTAATCGAATGTTATTTTGGCTTTCTTGAATATCCATTTTTGGTTTTTTAATTCTTAACGTTAATAATTTTTTGTAAATATTTATTTTAAATTCTACATTGATTAAAAAAAGAAGTGAAATAAATTTTTATTCATAATATTAATTATTTTAATGAACTCAAATAATAAATTTTAAAATTTTTTTAAAATGAAAAAACTTTTAATTATTATTTATAAATAATGTTTAAAAAAACAACTTATTATTTACCCTAATCATTTAATTTCAAAATAAATAATATATCAAATGATTGATTTATTAATTATTATTCAATATTTAAATCATTCAATCAAATGAATCAAACAAAAAAAAATAATTAATTATTAGAATCTTTATCATTATTTAAATATTCATTATTATTTTCATCATCATCTGTTTTAATACTCAAATTAAAAATATCTTGTTTAGCATAATTTAACATTGATTCTTTAAATTGTTGAAAATTAATTTCTTGATTTCCTGTTCTTTGTACTTCATTCATTAATTCTTCAATAACTTTATCATCATCATTTTTTTTAATACCTAAAACTTCTTTTATTTCACTTAAAGAAATAGAACCATTTTTATCTAAATCAAACATATCAAAAGCAGTTTTTAAATTAACATCAGTAAATAAATTTTCTTTTGGAATTGTTGCTCTTATAAATTCTTCATATTCAATATAACCATTATTATCAAAATCCATTGATTTAATTATTTTATCAAGTTGATTTTTATTTATTCTAATACCAGCAATTTTATAAGCATTCATTAATTCTTCTTTTGATAATTTACCATCTAAATTAGTATCAATTTTATAAAATATTTTTTTTAATTTATCAAGTTGTGATTTTTCTGCATAATTATGAGATAAAAATGCTAAAACAACTTGATAAAATTTTGAATGTTTTGAAAAATATTTTAATGAACTTAAAACTTCTTTTAAATCTATTTTTTCATGATAAATATTATTTAAATCTATATTAGCAAAAAATGGATGTTTAAGTGCTTCAACTGCAGAAATTCTTTTATTTTTATCATGTATTAAACATTTTTTAATTAAATCTTTTGCTTCATCTGAAATTTTTTCAAATATTTCATCATTAAATTCTATTTTTTGATTTAATATTTTTTCTATTATTTCATTTTCTGTTTTACCAAAAAATGGAAATTTTCCAGTTAATAATAAATATAATATTATTCCACAAGACCAAAGATCACATTTTTCATTATAATTATTTAATAATACTTCAGGAGAACAATAAACTAAAGTTCCAATTGTATCTTCAAAATTTTTTTTGTATGTTGTAAACATTTTTGAACAACCAAAATCAATTAATTTTAATTCAAAATTTTTAATTTCAACTTTATCCATATTTAAATTTAAATTATTTTTTTTTTTTTCTATTTTATTTATATTAGTCAAAGATTTCCTTATAAGATTATAGGAAGTATTTTTTATATTATCAACTAAATTTTGTTCTTTATTTAACCAAAGATCAATTTCTTTAGAATCATCTCTAATAACAGTAGCAAAAGATTTTTTTCTTTCAATTTTATCACCATGATTAATAATTTTTTCATCTTCTAAAATAGAATCAACCATAATATTTTCAACTTTTAAATCACCATGAATAACTTTATTAGAATGTAAATACCAAACAGCATTAAAAATTTGAAACATAAGTAATTTAGTAACATTTTCAGTAAAATATTTAATTTTTCCTAATTTTTCACCTAAATCACCTTCACTACAAAATTCATTAACTAAATAATAATTATTATCATCAACATAAAATTCAAACATTTTAATAATATGAGGATGATCAAGTGATTTTAAAATATTAATTTCTTGAATAATTTCATCTTTAGTAAAACCGGGTTTTAAATTATTTTTAGGAATAACTTTAATACTTCTTATATTACCAGTTTTTTTATGAACTACTTTAAATACATGACCAAAACTTCCATGTCCTAATGCTTTTAATATTGAATAATTTATATTTGGATCTCCTATTTGTTTTCTTATTATATTTGATGGTCCTATTGGAAGATTTGATAATGATTTTAATGGCTTTATTTTATATAATGGTTGAAAATTTATCTCGTTTGATGGAAGGGATTTTCTTGGAGGAGTATTACTTCGAATGAAATTGTTATAAAAGTTATTTTCTGTTGGAATTGAACTTTCTGTTAGTGAAGATATTTGTTGCTGTTTAAGTAATAGGTCTGATGAATCGATACAACAAAATTTGTCCATTGACAAACCCATTTTTTATTGTATTTTTTTTATTTTTTTTAATTTTTTTTTAATTAGAGTTTTTTTTTTGTTTTTTTTAAAGGAGGGAATTAGAAATTAATATATTTGATAAACTAATTTTTATTAATATTTCTTAAATTTTATCATTATATCAATTAAATTAATTTTTATATTATATATATTATATTTTTATTTTTTTAAACATAAAATATATAATGTGATAAATAACTGCATTAAATTATACAATTTTCAATTTATTTTTAATTTAACTTAAATAAAAAATTATTTATAATAAAGTGATGTACTCTCCAAATGAAATAGTTAAATCCTCTTGTTAAATAATCTTCATTAACCAAAAAATACTAAATTTAAAATATAAAATCTCTTATAACTCCATACATAAATTCCTAATTCCAAAAAAAAATAAAAAAGCTTAAGAACATTTAAAATAAAAATGGTTAAACTAAAAAAAAAAAAAAAAAATAAAAATAAATTCCAATAAAAAATTAAAAAATGTCAACACAGCAACCATCAACAAATGAAATAATTGACTTAGTAACACACCAAACACAGCCATATCTCATATATTTTAAAATAGGATGTATTCTAATAATAACTTTCGTATCTCTCCTTTTTGGATTAATGCCATTATTTTGTAATATAAAAAAAAGTTCAAAATTATTAGGATTTGCAAATGCATTTTCAGGAGGATTATTTATGGGAATAGGATTATTTCACTTATTACCAGAAGCAGGAGAAAATTTTGAATCATATTATGCAACACCAGAAGGTCAAAAATCAATAATTTTTGGTCAACCTTTATCTTATTTTATTGCTTTTATTTCATATTCTCTAATTTTATTTTTAGAAAAAGTAGCTTTTAATTCACATGCTTTAACTGCACATACTCATGGTGAAGGAGGTAGTCATGTTCATCATGATGATTTAGATGAACCACTTTTAAATGAGTTTGATGAAGAAGAACCTTTACAAGGAAAAGATATTAAAAATAAAAATGATTTAGCTGATGAATTTTTTAATGATCCTTATGAGAAAAATAAGAAAGTTTTTAATGATTATCCTCATTTATATTATCCTACTAATAGATCTTCAGATAATGTTAGAATTAATCATAATTTTATTGAAGAGAATGATTCTGATGAAGATGAAAATACATTAAAAAATGTTTTGAGTTCAAAAGGACAATTTGCTTCATTTTTGCAAACTAGGAATATTTTAAAAAATATTAATCCTAAACATAAAATGGATAAAAGCTTATATGCAGCTACTAAAATTATTGAAAGAACTACTCAACCACAACCATTTGAAAATTGTGAAAAATGTGACAATTGTGAATCAAAAAATAAATTAATAGAAGTAAAGATAAATAAAAATGATAATAATAAAAATGAAAATGATCAAAAAAGTAATTTTATTCCAAAAGAAGATAAACATAATTTTACACCAACTTCATTAATGACACCATATATTTTATTAATAGCATTATCATTACATGGATTATTTGAAGGAAGTGCATTAGGAGTAATGCATACATTAAAAAATACAATTTTTTTACTTTTAGCAATTTTAGCTCATAAATGGGCAGAATCATTTGCTTTAGGAATTAGTTTTTTTAAATCAGGAACTGAAAAAGGAACTTTTATAAAAATGATAGTTATTTTTTCTTTATTTACACCAATAGGTATTATTATTGGATTACTTTTTGCAGAAGCCGGAAATCTTATTCAAGGTATTTTATTAAGTATTTCTGGTGGAACTTTTTTATATGTTAGTGCTAGTGAAGTTATTGTTGAAGAATTCTCTGTTACTAAATATAAATATAGAAAATATCTATTTTATTTACTTGGAGGAATACTTGTTGGAATATTAAAAATATTTGAAGTTGAAGAATAAGTTTATTATTTTTATATAAAGTTAACAAATTATTTAAATATTTAGTTTATATGATTTACATTGTGAGGTTTAATAAAAAATAGTAATTTTTATTTTTTTATTTTTTTTAATTTAAAAATATTTTTTTTAAATATTATCAACTAATTGTTAAATATTTTAACTAAGGTCTAATATCCCATCCACATAAACTATCATCACTTGAATCTTCATCCTCATCATCTTTTTTCAAAGTTTTTTGGAATTTTAGCATAGCCATAGCATCATTAATATTTTTAATTTCATCAGTCTCAAACTTACTAACTTCTTCATTAACCCATCTTTCAGGTAATTTCCAGAAGAAAATATTTTTATCCTTTCCTCCAGTTAATAAAATCCTATTTCCACTTTCATAATAAACTTGTGTAATAGCACCTTCATGTGCTTGCCAAGCATAAATACTTTGTCCAGTTTTTAAACTCCAAATAGTAATTCTTCCACTTTGATCACCAGTAATTAATTCATTATTTTCTTCATTATATCTTACAATTCTTATTTCAATCTCACCTCCAAAATATGAAATTTCCTTAATTAATTTTTCCTTACCAGGAGTTCCCAAATCCAAAACAGAAATATCACCTTTATTAGTAGCTGTGAAGATATAATTTTTTTTAAGTTGAACATCAAGTCCTCTTATAGTATTAGCAGTATGAGTTTGTATAATATTAACAATAGTAGGTATATTAGTATGAGTTAAAAATACAGAAAGCATTCCTACTTCATTAGTTAAGAAAATTCTATCATTTTTTTTATCAAAATATAAATTAGTATATCCTGCAGCACTTTCAGCAACATCAGTAATAGCTGTTAAATTATTCATATCAGTAACACAAAATTTTCTATCTGATGAACATGAATAAATTAATGCTCTACGTGTATCAATTGCAACACCCATTACTCTATTTGAATGTGGTTTAACTTGACATAATTCTTCAAATGAGTAAAATTTACTATCAATACTTGATTTATAACATATAACTCTTCCAGTATCTAAACCAACTTGAATAATATTTTTCTCATCATCAAAATTAATAACACCAGTTTGTTCTGGGAATGATTTTGCCCATTTTTTTTCTAAAATATATCCTTTTTCTTTTCCTTTTAAAAGAGAATATGCAAATACAGCACCAACAGAAATATGAGCATCTGTTTTTTTTTCCCAAGGTAAATTAACATTAGTAATATAAGCATCTAAACGACTTGCAATATTCATATCACAACAAACTATAAAAATCATATTTTCTTCTTTAAAATAATAAAAATCTCTTATTCCTAAAGGTAATTCTGTAAAAGCATGAATTTTTTCTGGTGCATTAAAACTTAATTCAGGTGAATGTTTATCTAATTCTAAAAATGTTTTATAATAATCATTTGATACTATATCTTTCCTTTTGTTACATTCTTTTAAAAAAGAATCTAATTGTAATCTTCTTTTTGTTAATGCATCATATGCTGTTATTTTAAATAAACTTTTTCCTGGAATTGGAGGAATACTTGGTAAGAGTTTTGAAAGATTTTTATGCAAGTTTTCAAATTCAGAATATCTTTTTTCTAATACCCATTTTTGTTTTGAGAAATTATCATATACATTTATTGTGTAAAATGTTACTGTTTTAGAATCTACATATTTTTCTATGAATTCTGGAACGTCTGTCATTATTGTTGATGTTATCATTTGGTCTTCCATTTTTGATTCTTTAATATTATTTTTTTTTGATTTTTTTTTAAATAATAATTTAATTTGATAATTATATTATTTTTTTTTTTTTTTGGAATTATTATTAAGTTTTATTTTTTTTTTATTCATGTAAATTGAATATATTTTAATTTTAAATTAAAAATGAAAAGATTTAATACTGGACCATTGGATAAAAATAAATATAATAAAATAAATTTATTTCCGGAAAATGAAAGATTATTCAAATGTAATAAAACAATTCAAGCATATATAAATTCAAAATTAAATAGTTTAAATCATCAACATAATAATAATCATAAAAATAATAAACCAATAACAAAAAGAAAAAATCCAAATCCATTATTAATAAATACAGGTTTAATTAATCAATATACTATTAATTCAAGTACTTCAACAATGTTAAGTGAAAAATCAAATAATAATAAAGAGTATTATTCACCTTCTTTATCATTAAAT